>Ga0222714_10000770_pt1 | contig 36441 bp, 29 predicted proteins | sample C33_3DmetaG_FD_165048 | JGI IMG/M metagenome (GOLD analysis project Ga0222714, IMG submission 165048) | Estuarine water microbial communities from San Francisco Bay, California, United States - C33_3D | ecosystem: Environmental > Aquatic > Marine > Unclassified | place: USA: California...
ATCTAGAAGTTGTTGAGATGCCAGAGTTGATTGTGCTTACAGCAAACTGAACCTCGTTAGTAATACTCTGACCAAGAATCAGAACCTCGTTCGCATAAAGAGGAGTTGATCTTGTTCCTAAGTTTTCGCCAAGAGAGTCTGCAGTACCATCGTTACCAGCAAAAGCGTGCTTCAGAATACTTAGAGTTCCAGTGAAGCTTCTTCTAGTTTTGGATGTAAAGATTGTTGGTGAGACAACTTCGGTAACCAAATAATCACCAAGATTATTATTTGAAGAATCTAATACTCTAAACTTATTTCCTGCGATCAAACCGTGAGGAAGAGAGCAAGTGAAAGTATTGACTAGAGTGGTAGAATTGTATGAAGTTGAAGAAGTCTTTGCAGTAGGTCCAACATTTACAAAGTATTGATTCTGAACTGGAGATGCTTCACCAGCGGTTTGTGCAATAGCGATTTGATTTTTCGCTGGAATCGAATAAATCTGATAGATTCCATCAGTTGCTGTACCAATACCTGTCAATTGAATTGTATTTCCAACTGCTGTCGAAATACCAGAAGTTGCAATAGTAATTTTTGCACTTGGAGTTCCACCAATTACTGTGCTATCAAACCATAGAGTTTCTCCATTTTGATATCCAGATCCACCAGAGATAATTTCTGTAGAAGAAACTGCACCAGAGGCAACAACAACTTTTGCAGTTGCGCCATCCCAATTTGTTAATCCACTTTCGTTATAGAGTTTTACGTTATAATAAGTTCCGTCGTTATGACCAGATCCACCTGTTAATGTATTGTGGGTAATAACACTGTTTAATTGATGTTCCTTGTTAAAGGTTATCGTCGTAATACCAGCAGTTGATGTGGAAACACCAGTAATAAGTGGGCTAATATTAAGATAGTGGAAGAACTTATCAATACTTTCTCTGGTAATACTCTTCTTGAGATCGTTAGTTACAACTTCACCAAGTGGTTCTCTCTTTGCATAAGATGCTGTAGATTGTGGGTTATCATCTGGATTATCTTTATCTTGTTGTGGATAAAGATCAACCACGTTTTGTGCATACTTAAGATCTGTGAATTCATTTTCAACAGCATTAGAAGAGTTCAGCAGATAGACATAATAAACACCATCCTGAACGTTATAGATGTATGGAGTAATAACTTCTTTTCTATAAACGAAGAAGTTACCCTTCATATCGTTTCTTTCAAATCTAGGAAGACTTACGCTTCTAGTATTTGTGTCATTTGTAAAAGTACCAGGACTGTGAATGATTCCAAGTACGTCTGTAGTTCCATATGTAAATACTTTATCATTGACAACAGATGCTACTTCAAATGTTCCATTATATCCAAGATTTAGAGTAGCAGAGGTATTCGTTGTACTGGTTACGTTTTTAACAACAATCTTATCTCCAACCTTAAGATCGTGTGGAAGATCAGATGTTACAGTAACGATACTTGTTACTGGATTAAAAGTACAAGTACTAATAAATCTTGGATTGCGATTATAGAGATAGTCGTTTGATGTAATGGATGAGAGTAAGAAATCAGCATTGCTTCTTACACCAGTCGTGCTGCTCTCTTGAATTACAAATCCTTCATTAGGATCTCTAGCATTTACGAGTTCCTTAGGAATAACGACACGAATCTTGTAAAGTTTTTCATCTAAACTTCTTGAATCGTCAGAACGTCTTAGATACGAAACACTAGTCTTTACGTCACCAAATCCAGAAATCCCAAGAGAATTAATAGTTTGATATATGCTATTAGATGCATCTACATGAACATACCAAGCACTATTGACAGAATCCCACTGAATAGGAGATCCAATTTCACCAGCACTCTTATCAGATACTCTACTTACAACTTTGAGTTGAGTACCACCATAGATGTTAATTGGAATTGGTGTTGCTGCCTCGGCGTTTGTTTTAGAAGCAGCAATCTTGATTTGATTGCTAGAGTGGCGAATTGCATAATATACTTTATGCTCAGTCAGATTTTGTGAGAGATCTCCAGTATCACTAAAAATTCTGATTTTCTCACCAGTCTGAATTCCAACTGTTCCGGAAAGTGTAAGAGCATTGGAACCACTATAAGTAGCAGTATAAACTTTTTCCGATGATTGATTTCCTAATGCAACTGTAGTACCAGCACCGATTACATTATCAAGCATCTTGATTTCTGCCGTCTTCGTCCCTGAAGGAGAAGTGATGTACAGAAGATCTGAAACTCTAGCACCAATACGATAACCTTGGCTGATTACAGGTGGTTGATCGTCTTGGTTGTTGAATCCATAAAGGTAAAGGTGACTTGATATACCAACTTGCTTTGTTTTATCAATATCAAAAGCAATCCAATCAATATCAATTTCTTCAACGTTGATTGCTCTTGGTGTAACAATTGAGGTGACAAAAGCTTTATTATCTTTATCGAACGAATCCTTTTTAAATCCGTCAGATGATAGTGAAAATTGACCAAAGTTTGAGTTGGAGTTTGTGATTGAAGCATCACCACCAGACTCTAGTGCAAAGTGCTTATTGAAACCAATTGCGAATACAGAAACAACCTGAATAAAAGCATCATTGCTTACTTTAATATGAACAGGTTGCCATCCTTGTCTGTAAATAGCACCAGAGTCTAAGTGATAAACTGTTGCAATATTTGTTGAAGATGAACCAGAAGATAGTGCAGAACCAGTTACCTTAGTATAACTGATTGAATCATATGTTCTGTTGGTTTCATTGTACTTAACAAAAGCACGGTCGTCTTTTTGTAGAGATACAGCGGTGAATTGGGCAACAACCATTGAACGGAAACCTGATGCCTTGCTTCCGTCAGCATGCATACCCTGCATACCCCACACAGAGCGTAGGGAGATGTTAAAGATATAAGGTGAAGCACCAGATACAGTGTCAGTCTCAATTGTTACGTTTCCTGAAGATCCACTTAGACCAGCAGCAGCACCAGCAGGAAGATTATCTCTTACAAATGGAAGTACGTAAGTAAAGGTTGTTGGATTAATAACAGTCTGAACCTTAGTTGAGATGTTATAATCATCGACATTGACATTACGAATCTTGATAGGGGTATCTGCTGTTAATCCGTGTGCAACCGTAGTCGTTACAGTTACAACAGGACCAGCATTTACACTATCTCCAGAGAAGATGTCAGAAATATTGATTGGATCACTTGCAAATGCACCAACGATTTCCCATTCTGGACGTTGCTTAGCAAATCCAGAAGCGTTATCTGGATACTTCTGCTCAATATCTCTACCAGATGCTACGTTAAAAGCATTTGATAGTTTGCTATAATACATATCGAGGTCGGTGATCGCATATCCTGTTGGGATATTGACACCATCTGCATATTCAAAGCAAGTTAGCTTGTGGTGAGAGAAAGTTGGTTTAGACTGATTGTTCGATGAGAAATCAACAGGGTCAGTATAAACAAGACCACTTTCGCTACCATCAAAGATAGAAAACTGCCAGAAGTAACAAGCACCAGTTACTCTAAAGATAGCAGTTCCTTTTACATCACTATCAGTTGGATTAGGAACATACTTAGGACGAATCTTGGTCTTTCTTAGATCAAGACCAACGATTGAAGTTCCTCTAGGTACAACAACACCACCATTGACACTATTAAACTTATAAAGAATATTGTTTCCTTGTGTTAAATCGAAATTGGAATTTAGATTTAATGTAAGTTCTTCGGACGCAACACTCTCTGAACCAGAAGGAGAAACCGCTGTAGCAACATTGCTTACCGATTTAATTGCATATCCAGGTCTGTTATCAACTAAGTGCTCTCCAGGAAATAAAAGAATCGTAGTTTTTTCAACTAGATCGTTATTATCTCCTCTCAAATACGAAAATCTTGCAGACTCCAGAAGTGCTCTCTGAATCGTCTTGAAAGGTTTTGTCAGAGAGTTACCTTGATTATCAATACTATCAGTTGCATCAAGATCGTTAGGATTTACATAAAGAATTCTTCCCTCAGTATTCCTAATAAAATTTTCCAGCTTATTAAGAGGCATCGGATTATATTCGCCAAAATATTTCTATGTTTTATTTATTAACCCATTAAATCCTCTTCATCACAGTAAAAATCCATATCTGGCATATCTTCAGGGTTTTCTAGTTCTATCGGAAACATACAGGGATGTGCTTCCTCATCTATAAGATAGAAAGAACTTCTGTATAAGTCGTCTGGTTCAAAAGATCTTTCTTTATCTGCTAATCTTTTTAATTCTTCGTCTTGTAAATGTCCATCAGGTAATTCATCAAAGGTAAATGGAACCTGATTGATAAAGTACATTTTCACTATCATACTGCCATCATCGTACCAGCAGTATGCAGTGTCAATTCTATAAGACATAGGGTTTGCTCCCGTATCTTATATTTATTTTAACCTTTTAAGTGGGCAGAGGGGGACTCGAACCCCCACGGGATTACTCCCAGCGCATTTTAAGTGCGATTCGGCTACCGATTACGACATCCGCCCGTGATGTGAAACCATAATAACTCAAAGAGTCTTTATGGTCAAGTGCTCGTTGAGAGAATCGGACTCTCCTGAGGCGCTTTATGAGAACGCTGCCTTCACCAGATGGCTAAACGAGCAAGTAGAAGTGGATGGATTCGAACCATCTCAAAGCCGCTAATCTGGCGGAAAAGGTTTATAAGACCTCTCTGACTACCAAGTCTCACTTCCAGATGATGAACTACTGAGCTTCGTTATTCTCTTCCGTATGTATTCGGACGAGTTCATCATCATAAGGTATCATAACAGCAGCAGTTCCATCTTCGGCAATTATACCAATGTGCTCTCCGTTTTCTACACGTTCTAGGAGAGCATCAAAGTTTTCTTCCCACTCTTTAACCGTATAAACTTCCATCAATACTCTTCTCCCCGAATAGCAAGATCAGCATACTCAATCTGATCTTCAGATAGATTAGCAGTTACAACTTCCAGCACGTTCATAAACTCTTGAACGGTTTCACACTCTACCATCTTTTCGCTACCTTGATCGCTGAGAAGGAGGAAAGAGCGAGTGCAGACATCAATCACAATACCTTGGACGGTTTCTTGTGCGGTGCTCATGGGTGTTTTGTTGATTACCCACATATTATAGGGCATCTGGGGTCAGGTGTCAAGCATTTTCCTCAAGAGCAGACAGTGCCTCGATCGCACCTTGAACTTTTATGAACTGTTCTTTCTTCATTGAAAAAAGTTGTTCTAAATCAATCAGATCTTTTCTAAGATCTTCTGCTTGACTTTTAAGTTCTTCAAGCATTTCCTTAGATTTCATTTAAATTACCCTGAAAGTGTATATTATAAAATAAATACTCAAAAAAGTCAAAATGGCTCAGAAGATATATAAGCGAACAGGTATCAGAAGAGATAATAACTTAGGTGATTTATCTGATACTAAACAAGCACTGAACAATCTCTTAGATACGTTAGTTGATGATGCATCTTCAACTTTTATATCTGAAGACCTAGACGCTATTAGAAATATATTCTCATACAATTTATCAGATACTGGTTATCAGCAGATTGCTGGAAGCAGAGTACAGATTACAAATAATAGTGGAGTTGATATAGATTTTATACCAAGAATTACCTATCAGAATCGTTTAGATAGATTCAGAGTATTTTCTGGGGAACCAAGAATTAATGGGGGAAATGGTTTAACTGCAAAGTATTTTAACGCAAATCAAGTTTTTGAAAATACTCAACAAGTTTTTACTGGATCACCAATCAATACAGATAATTTTTGGGAGGCTGGTAACTTTTCATATAGTGGAAAGATTACACCAGAATCTGTAAATGCGAACGGTGGAGTTGAATGGACTGGATATTTTATTCCAACATCAACTGGATCTCATACTTTTTATATAAACACAACAGCACTTACAAGTTTTGAATTTGAAACTCAAGGATATACTTCAGGTATCGGAACTTACACTGAACATATAAGAGTTGGATTATCATCAACATTTACTGCTACAGGAACTAGTGGTAATAACTTCATTACACTTACATCTGCATCAAATACAAATTATGTTGGGATAGGGCAAAGTGTTACTGCTTCAGGAATACCTTCCAATACAGTAATTGATTCTTATGATAGAGGGACTGGAGTGATTACACTATCAGCAAACCTAACAGGGAATGTAAGTGGAAATGTAGTATTCAGTAAGGCAATTGGTCAATCTACACAATCATCTTGGACAAGTTATGCTCTAGAGGCACAGAGACGTTATAATATTAGAGCAAGATATTATATACCACAATCTGTAGATGCTATTAGTGTTACACGGAATATTGACTTCAATATTTTATATCCAGGAAATAATTCTACCAGTAACTTAAGATACAATTACCTTTATTCTTATGATTATGACTTTAGCGATTCTGCAAAAGGAGAATTTCCTGTCTTTCTAGATAATTCTATTCTTTCTGGTGGTGGATTAGTTGGAGGTGCATCAACGTCTATTGATTATGTAAAAGTTAAATCGACTAAAAAAGTAGATATAAAATATCAACCAAAAACTTCAGACGCTGCCATTACAAAAGCAACAACAACTGGAACAACAACAATTAATACAAATGTGATTTCACTTGACAATACTACTGGTATTGAAGTCGGAAATTATGTATTTGGATCTAATATTCCTGAAGGAACAGTTGTTGAGAACATTGTAGTTAATACATTTGTAATCTTAAATAACTCAGCAACTGCCTCAGGATCCACAACTTTAACCTTTATCGACCATCGTGGATTTGTAAAGAGAACAGTTGGAAGTATTTCTGGAACTACACTTACCTTAAGTAGTGGAAATACAAGTAACTTAAGAAGCAATATGGTTGTGATTGGTAGTGGTGTAAATCAATATACTGGAATCACAACAACAGGATCATCTAGTGTGGTTACGGTTTCTCCCTCACAAACTGTTGGTGCTGGAACAACACTTTATTTTTATCAATCTAGAGGTTTAATTGACGATGCACTAGCAGCATTCTGTACTTTAAGTGAAACAAAGTGTATTGTAACAACAAGCCCTACTGCTTCAGGAGCAACTGTACTTGATGTATCCAATGGACATTCTGGATTAATTAACGGTTGGGATGTTTATGGTGCTCAGTTTGCTTCTGGAACACAAGTAACAAGTTCCACATCAACAACAATAACGATTGATACACCTACGATTGCTGGACTTGCGTCTGGTGGAAACTTTACAGTTACAAATGTAAGTGTTGCATCATCTGAACGTTCTCTTTGTTGCCCACCAACAGATACATCTCCACCATTTAGTGCAACTGAGTCTGGACTAGAAACTACAGTTACCTATCCAGATTTAAAAATAGATGGAGGAAATGTAATATTCGATGCTCTTATTGCAACAGTTACACCAGCAAATATCACAAATATCAGCACATCTGATACTTCTAATAAAAGAATTCCTATTCAAACACCATCGGGAACTTTTAATATTTTATGTGCGTAAAAGGAGATAATAAGTTTCTCCATTAATTACTACTGGCAACTTATGAGTAAAGGAAGATGCCAACACTGATGTGGCAGCAGTTGGTGTAAGACCTTCTATTACAATATCATCTGAAAAGTTTAATTCTGCAATTGATACTTCTACACTTACTGTACTAAGTGCTGTTCCAACTTCTGACCATGGATTATTATCACTTGAAAAAGCACGGGTGTCTCCAATAAAGACTCCAGGTGACTTACTTGTAGATAATCCAGAAACTGTTTCATTGATTCTAACTGGATCATTAATGGATATGATTCCTTCAAAGTTTAGATCTCTATCAGTATTTGTGTCTTCATCAGATCTATATTTTCTACCAATAAAGTATCGTGATAATTCATTATTTGCTGAAACATTTAGAAAAGTATCATTAATAGTTCCTCCAAGATATGAAAACTCTTCAGTGTCTTGAATTTCTGGAGTTATATAATTGACAATATTATCTTGAGTTACTGGATCCTTTCTAATAAAACTAAAGGCAGTTGTCCCAACTCCAGTTACAATTACTGTACTTAATCCTGAGGATGAAGGTGTAGTTGATAATTTGAATCTAGTTTCACCGTTAGAGTTACAAACAAAATATTCTGTGTCAACAGTGAGAGTTGTAGATCCAACATTGACGCTTGTACTTACTCCAACGACATCATTATTGGTATAAACAAATTCGTTATTTGGAAAAGAAAAAAATCCATCAGACAAACTATCGTATGATAATGATGATGTATTTCTTAAATTATTTTGTATGATTCTTAAATCGTTAGCGATACCTGCACCACCTAGGTTGTTTAGTGCTAGGGTGTCATTTGGATTTTCTTCTAAGTTTAGGTCTTTTCTGTAACCTTGATTCTGCTTTACCATTTTAGTTATAAACGATTGACCAACCTTTCGATCTTAAAATATCAACATAATCTAGAGCATCTCCACTTGGGATGGCGTTTCCACGTAGATTGACAGTCACACCACTACGATTTACTGCATTATAATTTGCATATAGATCTGTAATAATTTGATTAACTGCTTGCTGTGTGAGTGAATTTCCAGAAAGATCTAAGTATCTTAAACGATAATTAGTGCTCAGAGCACCACTGGCATAATCTGTAAATAAATTATTGAAAAGAATTAAATAATACAAATTTGGACAGTCTCCAAAAGAAGGAATCTCTCCAGACATCTTATTATTGTGTGCATAAAAATATGTAAGTCTTGGAAGGTTTTGAAACTCATTCAAAGAAGTAAATTGATTATTATATAAGTACAGATAATATAAATTTGAGAGGTTTTTAAATGCAGGGATTCCTCCACTCAAAGCATTATACGCTACTTGAACATAATAGATGTTGGGATTTGATGCAAGATTTGGCATCGTCCCAGTAAAATTATTATAATACAAATATAAGTATGTTAAATTTTTATTTGCAGATAGACTTGGAATAGATCCAGTTGTTCTTCCATAAGATGTGTACCAGAGATAATATAAATTTGGTGTATAAGAAAATGCGTTTGGATGTATTGGAGACGTTAAAAGATTTCCAGACTGAAGTAACATGTACGATAAGTTAGTACATTGCTCAAAGGTTCTTTCTGGTATCACATAAGTCGTATCTCCACTTGGATCTCCTCCAGTAAGGTTTGTATATCTTAACTCAAGATAACTTAGTGAAGTGTTGGTAAATTTTGGTATTGCACCAGTCACAGATGAAGCATAAAGATATAATGTTGATAGAGAACTACACCCATCATACAGATAACTTCCAGATACTATTAGAGGACCAGCACTTCTACAATAGTAATGGTATAAAGTTGTAAATGAACTCTTTCCTGCAAGACCAGTTGGAAGTGTTAAACCTGTAGAATAACTGTATATTGATTGTATTTTTGTATTTGCTGCAGCAATAGAAAAAGCACCAGACAAATAATAGTTTCCGCCAATATGAAGAGTGACCAGATTTGTTAGATCTTTAACGTTATATCTTCCATTTACACTATCTGTAGTGCCAAATGCTCTAAAATCATTGTTGTATGCATAATATGACTCACAAGTGTTTGGTACATTTGGAAGCTCACAGTTTAAGTCATCACTATCTGGGTGATAGTATGCACCAGAAGATCTTCTACCGACATCTAATACACTAAGAGATGTAAATCTATCAGCAATAATATTCTGCTGTATAGATCCATAAAATGTCGATCCAAGATATAATTGTGTCAATCCAGTTGGTATTTTATTAACAACGTTGCTGTTTAACTTTCTTTCATTTTCTGTTTCTGATTGATAGAAATAATTGTATATTAAATTTAAACTCCTAATGTTTGGTGCGATAAAATTAATATTTGGAAAATTTCTAAGTTGATTAAAAGAGAAGTTTAGTGACGTGGCGTTCTGAAGTTTTACAGGAGGAAGTTGTTCAATATTTGCTGAAGTGATCGTAACTGTTGATATATTATCTGGATTATAATAGAACTGAATATTTCTTTCTCTTGATACTGAAGATCTGAATCTTATTGTTGATGTGGTTCCCCCTCTGTTAGGAAAATTGGTAAAGTTATTTGTATTCTGAGTCTCAATAATCTTCCAACTTGCTGGAGTATTGCTAATTAATGAAGTTAATGTAATAGTTGCATCAAGATTTCTAAAGAATCCAGTGAATATAATCGGAATACCCTTCATTGCATAAAGAGTTACTGTAGATCCACCTATGTTGCAACTTATTTTTGATGTCGGAAATTCTGATGCAAATTCTTTTACTTGTGGAGTTAAAGTTGTCTGAAGTCTTGGTCCAGTTACTCCACTAGATTGTGTTCCAAATACAAGAGCACCGCCAGTATTAATCTTTACCTGTGCCCCATAAGAAATAGGAGATGTATCAGTAACAGGTGAAGCACTTGAACTCCAAGAACTAACTCTAGATGTTGAAATATCTGCAATCTTTACTGCAGCACCGGAACCAGTTCCATCCAAATATCTGTATCTGATTGCATTTCCACTTAAGGCACCGTTAATATCAAGATTACCAAATAATGTTCTTTCTGTTCCTGCTCTAAGATCTAATATTGAAGAATATGATGATGAGTCTGTACTAAACCTGTCAAGAGTTTTATATATTGGATCCGATAATCTAGATAGGCTTACCCAATCTCCTCTAGTTGCACCTGCGTTTGATGATCCACGAATTACATCTAGATCAAAAGGTGGTAAATTCAGAGCATTCAATGCAGCATTCTTATCTAGAACGTCTGCAAAATAACTCAATACATTTAGACCAAATATTTTAGGATTAGTTATTGCCATCTTTATTGCTCTTTAAAGTTCAAACTCGTTTGCACAGTTCCACTACTTCCAGAATCAATTTTCTTAGCAACAATAAACGTTGCTTCAAGATTATTATTATCTGGAGTAATTACTCTTCTATCTTGACCAAATACCTTACCCATATCAATTGAAGTCGTTTGATTTGCACCAATATAAAGAACATCTCTCAGTACAGATGGTCTAAGTTGTTGATCGTTCTGTGTATCAATAAGTGCAGAAGATAATCTATCTATCTCCAAGAAGTTTGTTGGTGCAGTTCCACTGTTGTCAGTTTTTCCACTATAAAGATCGATTGACGCACTACTATTTACATACCATTTTGGCGATATAGTTCTTTGAAAATTTCCGATAGTTTCTACAACAGATATATTGTTAATCTGTGCGTTATCTTTTAGTTTAACTACAAGATAAAGTGGGAATGGATTATAATTGAATAATTTTCCAGAATTTACACTTCCATTACCAGTCAATACAACAGGTCTCAATAGTAGTGAGAAGTTTGCTAAACCTGTTGATCCTGATACTTGAATGTGGGAAAAAGAATTTGTTCCTGAAAAATATGGACCAACAGGTTCTCCAACATAGGTTAAACCAGTTGTAACAATTTCACCAGCGGGATTTTTTAAGGCAACTTGTCCTCCATCATAATCTAACTGTGGAAAAGATCCTGGTATTTGTATATAAACGTTACCATCAACTGCTCCTGTTTCGGGATTAGATGCATACTCAACAGCACCTGCAATCTCAATTGGATCATTTACATCAACTGTAACTTTTGAACAAACACCACCTGCTGGACTTGAAAGACTGGGTATTCTATAATCTATTCCCATTCGCAATCTTGGTTGTGTAGGTGCCCATCCTTCAGCCTGCTCAACACCATTTTCATCAGCAGATGCATAACTGTGTGTATGTTCTCCAAATATTATATCTCTATTTGGTAAAATAGTTGTTGTTGCGGCACCAATAATAAATCCATTCAATGTATCTGGAAGTGATACATCTGGTTGTTTATCAGTAACACCAATTAAAAAGTCTGCAAAGTGTGCATAGTCATCCTGACTATTTGGATTAACAAACTGAATTTCAATCTTTGATCCAGTAAATTTAAAGTCTGACGCTGCATAAGCATTGTAATTACTCAATCTTACAGGATATTGATACGGTTGGAATATTGATATTGTAGAAGCAGTTCCAGTTACTCTGTCATATACAAGTGCTCCTGGAATATTCCTGTTAGTCAAAGTAAAGGAACTAAGACCACCAAATCCTTTAATTGTTGCACTACCATAAGATCCACCTATTCCAATCGGATCACTTACGTTTGTAATGTATGCATTGTAAATTGATGGTGCTATGAGTTTAGCACCAATATCTGTTTCTTCAAAATAAGTATCGTTAATAGCAGCAATTGTATTAGGATCTGTAAATTCAATCTCAACATACCTCCCAGTTTCTGTTGTTGCAATTCCAGGAGTATAGACGTGCCCAAATCCAGGACAAGCAGTGCAAGTAACAATCTTAATTTCAGATAGTGAATCTGAAGTTACATTTAATTTTGTTGGTATAATCAATTTCTTATTTTCTATCTCCACACCATCACGATTCAGAATATAATCTTTAGGGCGAATCCCTAGAAGAGTTTTTTCATTTGCAGATAAAATTGTTCTTTCCCTTGAACTAACAGAGTATATCTGCGATGTTCCTTCATCTCCACCATCAATATAGTAAGATGCACCATACTTATAAAGATACTGGGGTGTTCTTAAATCTCCAGTGTTTGCAACGTTCAGTGAATATTTAAATCTAAAGTACGAATCTTTTAAACAAGGTGACCCAAGAGAGTTTTCAATAACTAAAGTATGAATTACAACCCACCTGGCATCCCCACTGTCTGTTGGAATGTAAGCATAAAATCTAGCACCAATTGCACCATACCAACCAAATTCAATCTTATACATTGTTACTTTTTCTGGTTGAAGTAGATAACCAGATGGACCATTTGAGTTCAGTGGATCTCCGTTAAACTTGTCTCTTGGAATACTAATAGTCCAGTAAAGTTCATTATCAAATGGATCTCCGCTTTCTATTCTTGTTTGATCTAAAAGTGTTAAACCGTTTCTCTCCAAAACTTCTCTTTCAAGTGGTATGACACTTCTACGAACAATTGAGAATTGACCAGCATCAATTCTGAAAACATATTGATCAGTTGGGTTTGATATTCCCCATTCTAAAGTTACTCCAGTAACTGGTTCTGCAGATGATCTTAATCCAAAAGTGAATCCACTAATTCTTCCAGGCTGATATCTAAAAACTCTTCTAGATTGTAAATATGCATATCTAATTTCAGAGTCGGAATATCCTGGTCTAGTGTTTGTAGAATCATAACTAGAACTCAATATCGTAGATATTGTAGAAAAAGTAAAGGATAATCCAGTTACTGGATCCCTAAGAATACCATCTCTTATGTCCCTCCAAGTATCTGTCCAGGTATCAATCTTTGCAAATGATTCTGAAATTCCAGCAGCATAGTTAGCATCTCCAAATTCAACTCTAACAAATGAAGATGATAAGAATTTCTCTTTCCAGGTTGAAGGATATCCTAATCCAGATCCAGCACCAGTGTCAAAATAATCATACAATAAATTTCCAAGTTCTATAAAAGAAAGATATCTATTAAAAAGATCTGCGTCATATAATCCCAATCTAGTAAAGTTTGGTCCAAAAGGATATGAAAAAGGAGTGGGAAACGCTGTTAATCTAATTCCAGATTCTTGAACTTCTTCTGTTTGTTTTGCAGTGTATCTATTTCCATAGATATTATTTCTTCTAGTTTCCCAAGAACCAAAACTATTTCCACTAGAAAAAGAATAAAATTCAAACTCGTCAGGATCTAGTCCATACGAAGATACATTAGAAAATAAAGATATCTGCCTTTCGGCACGATCAATACCAAGTAAAGTTGTACTAACTTCGCTTGTCTCTACAAACTGTTCTTCAACTTTTATAATAGGATTTGATTTTACCTTTATAGTTTCTCTTCTCTGTATTAATATACCTTCTGAGAGAGATGAAGAGTTTGTAGTATTTTTTGAAATAAAAATGCTACCAGTTCCTATTCTAGAAACTATTGTTCCATCGGGAATTGATGCACCAGAAATAAAATCTCCAGGCAATATACCGGTCGTTGTTAATCCAACTACGTTAGTAGTTCCAGAAGAATATGTTGCTGTTAATGAAGCAACATTAGACCACTGATAACGTGTTGAAGAACTAGTCTCATTTCCAAAAACAACTGAGGTTGATTTCTCAGAAGTTGTGTCTGGTAAGAAGTAAGAATCAACCTCAACTATCAGAGGATTACCAAATTCATCAGTTAAAAATTCTCCATTAGCAATATTATAGAGATTCTCTTCAGAAACAAAGATACTTATCGGACGTTTATCGTCACCAATTTTTACATCTTTTCCGAGAACCATAAATCACTGTTCCTCCCACGTCAAACTGACAGAGGTTTCAGCAGCAGGAGTTCCAGAGTTATATGTTGATTGGGAAGAACCACATAGATACAAGCTCTCGACAATATTTGTCAATGGGAATGAAAGATATTCTTTATTATAGTCGAAGTATGGTGATAAATCATATTCTTCACCAGATGCTGGGATATACAAGCTAGCAACAATAGTTCCAGTTTTTGGAATAGGGCTTCTTATCTGTGGATTAACTTTAATCGAAGATAGTTGGGCAAGCGTAAATTCTGATGTTGCCGAAGAAACTCCCTCACCTTCAGGATTTGAATTCTCTTCTCTTAAGAAAGGCTCAGAAGTTGTGAGAATAATATTATCAGAAGTAGAATTCAGTGCGTAGAAATAATACCCATCAGTTTGAATACCTTTGGTTCTATCAGATCCTCTATTTTCAAGATAACCTAAAACAGAGATTGGTCTTTGTGTTGGATCATTCTCAAGATATCCTCTGAAGTATCCATATGTTCCGCCACCAATATCCCTAATATATTCTGCTTGTGCTTGACCAACATTTACAGTAAAGGTTGTACTATTAACTACTGTTACTGATAGTGTTGAACCAGAAGATGGGTCAGTAGATCTTGGATAGGTGTGGTTTGTAGAATAATTATCTAATGAACAAGTAAAAGTTAAAGAATTATTTGCAATGGTAACCGTATTGCCAGTTGTAAGACCGTGTGAGGTGGTTGTGACGATTGTCAGTACTCCAGTGCTTCCTTCATAGGTTGTGCCTGTAGTTGCCGTTAGAGAACCTCCTGCGGTCTTTGTGATACCATTTGTGGTTGCACTTACAAACTGATGACCTCCAGTATAAACAACTAAAGGAACTGTTACTAAAGTTGGTTTTCCACGCTTACCAATATTGACTTCAGAACTCAAAAATAGTGGATTGAGTATTGGTGTAAGAACAGTAGATGTAGTTTGGAATATTGGAGTTTTTAACAAATCAACTTTAATCACACCAGTTGATCCACTCGAAAGTCTTGTAGGATAAACTTGTGTTCTGTTTCTTACATCTCTACCAGTGCTGCTTTGAATATAATCTCTGCACTTGATTCCAATTAAAGGAGTCTTCCTATCTGGAATGATAGTAATATTTGCCAGCGAAGTTGAATTTAGAGGAGCATTTAAATGCAATCTATTATTTGTCGTATTAACGTAGGTAATTTCAATATTTTGATCAAGAGGATCTACAGTAATTATTTTAGATCCAACATAGTATGAAGAGGTAAGTCCTGTGGTTGTTCCTGCAGTAATATATGGATCAGTTGCAATACCTGCATTGGTTAGAAGAACTTGACCTGTGCCACTTCCGGAAGCAAATGTTCTCTTAGATCCATAAACTTCAACGTTTGTTGGTGTTGCATAACTGAATAATTTTACTGTTCCCCTATCTCCACCGTCAATGTAATATGAAGCACCATACTTGACAATGTGCTCTGAAGCACTTCCATATGAAAAACTTGATTGTGGTCTATCACTGTTAGTGTATCCATTTCTATTTTGGTTTCCACCACCATATACCATATAGGTAATGGGGAGAGTAGCATTTCCAAGTGAGGAAACCTTCAACTGGTTTGATGCTCTTAAGTGATGAACCCTTACCCATCTTGCTTCACCGTTGCTTACAGGTACATATGCAAGGAACAGAGCACCAACAGCACCATACCAGGAGAATTCAATCTTATACATTGTGACCTTGGTGAAGTCAAGGTCCCAAATACTTGTATCTGTGAGTTCTTCATTAGTATCTTCATCAATAACATTTTGACCTGCTCTCTTATCACCAACAACATCACTATAAAGTAGTTCGTCTGTTGCTGCATCTAATCTATCACCACTAAATCTAGATCTAGGAATACGGTATTCATAGACATTCCAGTAGTCTTTATCGACATTCTGATTAATCCATTTATCATAATAAGTATTGATTGCATCTATTTCGCCTTTAAGAGTTGCTGTTTCTGCAACAGGTCTGGAAGTATCAATATATCCTTCCGTATTACCATCTCCATCATCATAGAGGTATGGGAACATACCTGTTGGTTTAATAGTATTATATCTACTCTTTCCTGATATTTGTCCTGTAAGTGGCTGAACAAAAGGTACTGGAGTAACAATTTGATGTGAAGTGTATGTTCCGTTTGTAATCCCAGTAACAGAACTTCCGTCTAAATTTGACAGAGTAATTTGTCCAGACGTATTTACACTGGCAACTTTATAGATCTTTGTATCAGTGAGACCTGTTATGACGGAAGTATTTGTTCCTTTAGAATAGGAAACATACTGCCCCGTTGATAATCCAACAACTGTACCACCAGAAACGTAAAAAGTTGGAACAGTAGAAACACCAACATTAACAGTGAATTGTGTTGGAGAATTTACCTGAAGAACGTTGTATCCTAAAGTTCTATTTGGATAAACTTTTGGTGTCACTGGATCCAAATAGCAAGTCATTGCTATTCCGGACAAGGTAACATACTTACCTACGTGAAAATCATGCTCCTGAGAGGTTGTAATAACCATCAATCCACTACTTATATTATAAGTAGCGTTTGAGACATTCTTTATAATTTCAGGTATGGCAATAGTATTTCCACCAGTAACTGTTGTGATACCTACTTTAGATTCTGGTTGTAATAGAGAAGGATCATACACAGCAGCGTGTGTCATCATAAGATTATCTCTTACAATGACAAGATCACCAAACTTTTTAGGAACTCCAGATGGATTTGAGAGAGCAGTGGCATTGTTTTCCGACTCAGAACCTCTTGCTCCCAATGGATCCTGTGGGTTTGTTCTTCCGTAATCTTCAGTTTGTTGTCCTGCTCCAGTGCCAAACGTTAGAGGATTTTCATAGATAATTGATTGAGTTCTTCTGACTACACAGAAATTATCTTCTTCTCCGTTGTTTCTAGTTTCCCAATAATAACCATCAAAATTGTCAAAAATACCATATTTACGGACAGCAGGATTTTGAACACTTGCTCCTGTTATAGTTGTTGGTAATATTGTAGTCTTAACACCAAATGTTGCAGCAGATACTCTACCTGGTTGATATCTGAAGAATCTTTTTGATGTAAGAACGGCAGTTCTATCTGCTGGTGCCTCAATCAGTGCTCCTGATTCCTCTGGAACATGGGAAAGACCACATCCCATTGTCTGTGCAATACCAGCATAAGCACCAGTATTTGAAACTGTGGCATACTGCTCTGGATTTGCTGACCATTCCGATGGATTTACATCATAGGTATTAACGTCTGCAAAGATACCAAGAGCAACTTCTGAACGTGGAATACCAAGAAGAGATAGAGCAACTTCAGACTGAACTTTATTTTGTTCTGCAACAGGAATTGTTGCCTGATCACTCGCAATAACAACAGGAATAGACTTTTCTGCTTTTTGTTGTCCAGCAGGAACTGGAGCAGTTCTACCGACAACTACAACGGCTGCATTATTATTGACATTTGTATTATCTGCCATTTACAGGACCCCGACTCTTCCTTTTGCGATAGTGAATATGTTTCTTATACTTATGTATCCAGTTGCGTTACCGTTTGTTGAAGAAGTAACATTTAATCCAGTTAATCTTAACTGTTTTGTTGCTGCACTGACATTTATCTTAGCAGCAACAGTCAATTCTGTTGCTGACAAATCTGGCGAAACCGAGTGATTGACTAGTTTTACCACATCACCAACTGAAATACCACTAAACTGAGAAAAATCACTGAGAGTTACTGTGTATTGTGTGGCACCTGCACCAATTGTATTCCAAGTTCCAGAGGATATTGCAACATAAGTAGTGAATCCAACTGGTTGAGATAAGAATTCAGTTCCAACTATTTCATATCCAAGAGCACTTGTTAATCCAAGAGTACTTGTCTGTGCGCTAGTAAGACTTAGTTGAATATATCCGTTTTGTCTTCCAAAAGTTCCAGAATCAGGTGTGGTGATATTAAAGTCTAAGAATTTAGTTCCAAGAGTCTCACTGCTAAGACCAGCATTGACAATTGTTGAAATGCCAGAAGTAACTGAAACTTGACTACTGCTAATGTCTTTTGGATTACCGTTTTCGTGATACTGAAGAACTGGTCCAGTAAATGTCTTTCCTCGTTCTATACTGAAGTTGATAGAATTGTAATCACTATCATAAATGTCTGGTGATGGAATAAACTCATCAGAAGGACCAAGAATAATATTGTTCGTTGTGGTAATTTTTCCAGTAGCATATGTTCTTAGACCAGTTCCACAGTTACGAATAATATTTCCACCTGTGGAAACAACCGTGGTTACAGATAAATCAACGGAACCAGGATAGTTCTCAAATAAAGAATCGTTTATTCTTAAGACTTCAGATTCCTGTGCGTTTAGTGGTGAGAAAAAGTATCTATCAGTCAAAGATCCATCAACAAATTCACAGTTCTCAACTGATAGCCTTGTTGAATTATAAACATAAAGACCATGACCAGGAGAATTTCTTATTTCAACATCTCTTAGTAGAGTAGAAGAAACATTGTAGAAATAAACTAGGTAGTTATCTATGTCATCTGTGAATAGAATATTATTAGTATTATTTCCATCTATTGTCAAATTCTGAACTGTCATATCAGATGGAGAAGTTGTACTTATTCCAATCAGATTTCCATCAAAGGATACAGAATTTCCTCCACCGTCCGTTTCATCATTAGCAAAATACTGCTGTTTGATGATTGTGTTCTTACCATCACCCTTTAAAGTGAATCCTGTAGGTAGAACAACCTTACTTGTTAAATATGTTCCGCTGGGAAGGTGTAAAGATTTTCCACCAGCGGATACAATACCGTCAATTGCAATACTGAATCCATATGTATTGTCATGGACAAGTTTTACTGCTGCTGTTGTTCCAATTCCGATATTGGTATCATATTCATTACTAACAGTGATATAGTTTAATCCAACACTGTCAATTGTATCAATTGCCCAACCTCTTCCTTGATTTGTTGTTGCTACATTTGGAAAATGAATTTGATCTTCATCATATTCATTTTTGATAGTCTTTGAGGACCACTCTGTTTTTTCATAAGGACCATAGTCTTTCCAATTGATTGAAGAAGTTGCATCCTGCAATTCCTTTGGTCCAAGAATAGCAACTAATTTTGCATCATTGATACTTGCAGATTCACTACGATAAACTAAAATTCCGTGAGAGGTATCCGTTCTTGCGAGTGTTAGTGATATATGATCTAGATCATTAAAGTCTCCAATTGCTGCCATAGAAATACCTGCAGTTGGAGTTATCTGTGCTGCAGCACCAATCTTTCCGTTACGGTAATTGTATTGTGCTAACCAATAACGGTATGTTGTAACTGCTGCTGAACTTCCTATCTTTGCAAAACTACAACCTCCAGTTGGAACAGCGGCAACTGTTGTGGTATCACTAGTGGCAGTAACACCAAACATCTTTACTTTATGACCAGCACTAAATCTTGAGGTTGAGATTCCACTAATCTTAAAATTTCCAGATTCATTGGCACCGATGCCAGTGTAAATTGTTGGATCATTACTTAGACCATAACCACTTAGTTTAATTACATCTAACTGAGCAGAATCTACCAATTCATATCCACTTCCGTCAGTCTTGGCTCTTAAAACACGACCACCACCATAAGATGGTTCGGTAGTGGTTGGAAGATCTGATAACTCAAAGTTCTGATATGAAGATGCACTGATTGGACCAGATACTGTAACACTCTGAGATGCAGTTAAGGATCTGCAAAAAATATCTAAAGCGTTAGTTGTTCCAGTAATTGTGATATTACCTGTGGTAATATTGTCAGCAATTAAGTTGCTATTTGATAAGTTTGTAAAGTCATAATAAAGATTTCCATAGATATAAACGTCTTTAAAGAATTTAGTATCTTCGTTAAAGTTTGACGGATTACCAATATATTGTTCTTCCATATTCAAGCACCGATTGAGAATACAATCCCACCAGCATTAAATGCTGCTTTTGTAATATCAGATCCAACAAATGATCCTTCAAAGCATCTTTCACCAAAACTAGATCCTTCTGGAATTGCATTGCCAGTATGAGCACTGGTAGAACATTCGTTACCCTGTATCAAAGTTCTACCACTTGCTTTGATATTAATATCTTTTCCTGCAAGTAATTCTAGGTTCTCGTCAGCATCTAGTACAATTTTACTTGCTCTAATTCTTACTGCACCGTTTTTTTCTGCAGTGATTGTTACATCACCATTTTTGCCAACGATAACAATATCTACACCAGTTCCTTTCGCTTTCTGACCGCCAATAATTTCAATAGACTGATCGTTGTAAATTTTATAAATGCCACCTTCACTTAGACTTTGAACATTTACGTTATTGTCATCAGTTACTGCATACTGGGTATATACATCCGATCCATTACATCCCATCTTGGGATTGTGCCGATCAACTCTAAAGTCAGCACCAATACTTTCAATAGATCTCTGCCACCAGTTTTGTTCTCTTGCAGCCATTTATGTTGTAATACAATCTATATTTTGAGATACTTCACCTTGGAACTCTGGAGGTAGGTCAAGATTTACTCTTACAATCGCCCCAGAACCAGTATCGCTAACAATTCTTATAGTTGGCAAACTGGTAAATTCTGTGTTGTTATTATTTATTACCTTAACCAGATATCCGTTTGTTACTTGTATCTCATACTTATTGCCAAAACTATCTTCGGCATAATCTTCGTTGGAATATCCACTACCAGGATCAACAATAACAATATCACTAATATTATATGGTGTAAAGTCTCCTACTGGATAATTTTCACCTTCCGAAACAACATAAATGCTATCTAACTGATCTCCCTTAAGAATTGCTCTTGCTACCGCACCATATCCTTGACCACACTCATCCATAACCTCAACAAATGGTGGGAATACATATCCAGAACCAGGGTTTGTAATCTTCACAGATATAATACTACCAGTCATTCCACTTGCAGCATCTACAAGATTACCCATCAGCGGAATTGCAGATCCACCAATTCCTCCTCCACCAAATATCTTGATTTGAGGTGGTCCGCAGAAACGTGGTATTCCAGTGAAACAAGAACCCAATGCACTAGAATAATCTGGAACGTTACTAAGACCAGTAAAGATATCAAATGCACCGATAAGATCTTGTACTCCTTCTAGAGGATTTCCTGTATCTCTAGCAGATTTTGATATCTCAAACGCAGTATTTGCAACGTCTAGAATGTTCTGAAGATCTTTGTTTGATGGGCTCTTAGGTCCGCATCCAATGGTCCAAGATTGAACATCACTTCCAGCAGATGACTTCTGACCACAATTGAGAAGATCTGGAAGACCTGTGATAGAAGAAACTGCAGAACGTAGGAAGTCTTCAAGATTGAAGTTTTCAAAGAATTGGAGTATTTTTTGAATTCCACCAATTGCACTAGAAAGTCCGCTCGCTACTCTACCAATAATATCATTTACAATTCCACCCATCACCTGATCTGCAACACAAGATACAAAATTAGCGATGTTATTTACAACAGACTCAAGTATTTGTTTGATCGTATTACCAAGAGCATTAATAATAGTATTTGCGATACAAGGAATAAGATCTTGTAGTATATTAACAGGAGCAACCATTGCCTCCTGAGCAGCAACACCAGCAAGGTGTGCGGCAACAGGATTTCCAGTTGCTGCCAGAACTAGTGCATAGACCTGCTTATACAGCATATCTAATCCAGATTTGATAATTGGTATAAGACGTTCGAACAAGTCTTTAACCATTCCATTTACTAAACCACTAGAGATTGATTTTAGTTTTTCAACTTTCTTATCAATTTCTTGATTTAACCAATCTCTAGCACCTTCAATTCCTTCCTTTACAGCATCAGAATACTTTTGAACTTCACGTAGGAAATTATCAATTTCTGAAGTGATTTTATCAAGAGTGCTAGGTTTCTCACTTCCAAGCTTTACAACATCTCCAATCCCATCAAAGTATGATATCTGTTTAACATTCCCACTTTCTGCTACCTTTTTTGGTGCATGTATAGGTGAATCTTGTGCTGCTGCATTCTGTTCGTTTGATTCACCTTTTTTTAGTTTTCCATCAGGTGCTTTGACTTCATTTGTATATCCGGTGAAAGGAATAAAAGGTCCAGAATATTCTTTACTTGGAACATAATCAGTTCTTCCGAACGCACCAAGAATAACGGGAACCTGTGCGTTGTCGCCATCCATAAAGAATCCGAAGACAACATCACCCTGCTGAAGTTTTACATCGCTAGCATAGTTTGCTGCACCCGTTCCAGAAGTTGTTGGTAATAAACACTGTGCCCAAGGAAGATCTTCGTCTTTTAGTTCAATCGTATTAGCAGGATGGTATCCCATAATACGAACTTTATATCTATTACCCCATCCACCACCCTTGGTTTGCTTTCCCATTGTGGAAAGAGGTGGTATTTGTCCCACCCACCAACGGAATCCGTCTCTTCCAATAAAGTTACTTTTAAGTAAAGATTCTTCCATTATACGTTATTTTTCCCGTGAAGACCAAAAGTATCTCTTATAAGTTTCATCGATGTGTATGATGCCTCAGTATCAAAGTGATGGCACAGTTCCTTAATCATATATAGACCACTTTGCTCATCGTCAAAAGTATTCTTATCAGATTCTGAGATCTTAGGGAACTTACATTCAATAATATCACCAGCGTTTAGATTTGTGTTCAATGGAACAGTCATACTCACAGTCTGAGTAAACATAATATTGTATCTCATAATTGCCTGAGATTGATACTCAAAAGGATTTGCATTTGCTGAAGTAGAAACATCTTGTTCCATAGTTCCAATATCAAGAACTTGTGTGATAATTCTGCTAGGAAGATCACCCAAGTTACTTGGTAGATTTAATTTTTCACCAAGATTTTTTGTCTTATCAACATAATTTTCTAGTTTGAAAACTGACTGACTTTGGGGAGTAAAGTTAAAAGTTAGTGGATCATAAAATATTCTCTGACTAGAATATGTACCTAGTCTAAGTTTCTCAAGAAGATTATTGTTTCTTTCTGTAGTATAACTGATGATAAATCTATCATTATTTCTAAAGAAGTCAGATTCATTAACTTCATTATATGTGTAAGACGCTTTTGGTGATTGCTTAATTAGATTATCAATTGATCGAAACTGAAATCCTTCCTTTGTCTGATAGAAGAGAAATCCTGCTGTTCCACTTCCAGATGCATCAGGAACAGACTTTGATGCTAACCAAACTAATAAGGTAAATGGTTTCCTCATATTACCAATGAAACCATACTTATTTGATGTGGAATCAATTGTTCCGACTCTATCAGTTTTTAGATATTCGGATATAATTTTAGTAACAGAACTACTAATTGAAGATCCAGTAGGGAACTTAATTGGGACTCTAGTAGTTTCGTTTGTAATTGCTTCACGGGAAACTAGATTTAAAGTGAAAACTTCAGTTTTGGATTTACTTATTACATTTGAGATGCTTGAAACATAGAGATAGTCATCTGGTTTAGAAAAATCTAGACCTTCGTTTGTATCAGAATTTCCTCTGATTTTTAGTGAAAGTCTTTCTCCACCACGAAGAGGAAGACCATTATATATTGATTGAGACTTTCCATTCTTTCCAGTAATACTACCACCAGTATCCATTACAATAATTTTAGCAGTTACTGTTGGAGAAAATATATCTTCATAGTAATCAATAGAATATGTACCAAGTCTAATATCAACAGTCTTAGACTGATCTACAGATTCTAGTATTAGTTTTTCGTACTCGGATCCTTTTGTTGACATTAGGTATAAGCGAGCTCCAACAATATTCTTTGTTTGATAAGACTATTTAACCCATCACCAATGATGATGGTTGGAGAACTATCACTAGAAGCAGATGCCATAGAACTTCTATTTCCTGATGCTGGTGCTGTAACAACAATTGTTTTATCTTTGGTTTCTGGAGTAATACTATCAGCAGAAGTTATTCCTCTTCTTGTTCCAGACACCGACGTTGATGCTGGTTGAGTAACAACTCCTGTTGGAGCATTTGTTGTAAAAATAAACGCATCGACATATGGATCTGGTTCAAGATAGTTTGGATCTGATCCACCATACCCCACTCCATCTAGATTCTTTGTTGCTTCAAGATGGACGTGAGGTCCAGTACTTCTTCCAGTATTACCACTTCTCACCAAAGGTTTTCCTGCTGGATAATTAATACTTAAAGAGTTTATTCCACTTGGAGCACCTTTAAAGAAATATGCTCCTGCAGTTAAGTGTGCTAGTCTAACTCTTACTGATAGTGCTGGAATAACTACATCAACGTAGTGTCCGTAACCTGATTGAGTTCGTGCCTCTTTAATAATACACTCATATCTACAAGAAATTACAGTTCCAACAGGCATTGTAACATCAATACCACCGTGCATTGTTCCCCACCTCCAACCTCTACGACTGGATACTTGAGCACCAACTTCTGTTCCAGTTGCAACTCTCTCACCTACTTTGTATCTCTTGTTTGGATCAAATCCAGATGGAAGTGGTGTTGCTTGTGCTGGTGGTGGTGCTGGGGTTGTTTGTGCTGGTGCAGAACCAAATTTTTTAAATGCCTGTTCAACTTGATCTGCAGTTACTGTAGCGCGATTACCACCATACCCTTGATAAAAACTTTCTCCTCTTCTAACAGTTCTGCGAGCATAACTAGAGTATGCTGAAGATAAAACTGGAACTCCTGCAAAAAGTTGTGCTAATTTTAAAGCAGCTTCATTAGGATTTGTCCTTATTAAATCGGGTGTTATTTTTCTTTCTTTTTCTATCAGGTAAACTGCTATCCTATCCTGATTTTCGGGGCTAAACAAATCTCTATCAATATTCAGTCCAGCACTCTTTGCTCTACCTAGAGGATTATCTAGAATTTGATACGCTCCCATAGCTCCACTTCCACCATATCTCACTCTATATCTTTCACTTGCATTGTATGCTTGCCGAATAGTCATTTTACTAAGACCGGGTATTTTTCCTGGACCTCTACCATAATTTACGGAATCATATCCACCCTCAGCCTTTGATATTAAATCCAATATATGCTTCCATCTACCAACACCAGAAGAAGTAGAGGGATTGGAAGGACTTGGTTGCCCACTAGGAGGTTGTCCACCAGCAGGAGGTTGCTCACTGGGAGGTTTCTCTTCTTTCTCCTCACCAAAATCAAAAGGTTTTACTAACTCCTGTAGAGATTCACGAAAATCATTTTCCATTCTATTAAATGATGTTTTCACTTTAGACAGAGAATCATCTACCTGCCTTCCCATTTCAGAAAAATCAAAAGTAGCAAGATCTCTAAGAAGAGTAGCAGATAGACTTCCCATTTCTCTTATGATAGAGAAAGTATTAGTCATAAAACTATTCATTACCTTAACTACTTTACCGATTCTTTCTCCTAGTTGATCAGCAAGAAAGATAATCTTTGGTAGGTTTAAAACTGCCCAACCAACCATTGCTATAGAAATAGCATTCAATATTCTTCCAAGAAAACCTTTTGAAGAATTTGATACTACTTTTCCTATTTTCTGAACGGTGTTAGTCGATTTACTAGCCTCAAATAAATCTCTTTGATTTCTTCTACGAATACCGTCTTTTCTTTTTTGATAGATGTTTTCTTTCTTCGCAATAGACTGTTTTTTGAATAAAGATTGTCTTTCTAACGTTTTTCCAATGTTTTTAGATATCTTTCTAGATTGTGTAGCATTCTTTTCAAGAGTATCTGCGGTCTTGAAAAGTCTATTAGAACTAAGTTTTAGAAATGCTATTGCCATCTTAGATCACCACGTTGTAATTCGCCATTGAATAATACACGTAGAAATTATCAGAATTTGAGGAGGGAATATTTGGGATAGTATTAGCGATTGGATTTGTTGTAGTTGGAACTTCTTGTGCTTGTTGATCAGCAGATGTTACAACGACGTTAGTTTGAGCTTCTGGGGCAGGACCAATGGTTTGTGCCCTAACAGTTGATGATGATGGTGGTGTAGTTTGTATCGTTGCTGGAGTTACACTAGCAGTTGAACTTTGATTTGCGTCTGGAGAAGAGAATAAGGACGATAAATCAAGTCCGCCACCAAATGAAGACGCTCCAGATGTAATATTACTGAAGGCGTTTTGCCCCATCTCGTTCAACATTGGATATGCTAAAAATCCAGCTCCAATTTTAATTGGTAGTGGCAAAAAAGGAATCTTAGAAAGACCATAAAGAGATCCTACACCAAATGATGCTCCAGCAAGTGCTTGTGGAAATGAAGCACCACTAAACAAATTAGCACCAGTTCCAATAGCAACCTGTCCAGGTGGTCCTAACAAGGCACTACCGAGTGATTTCATACCACTCACAATAGAAGAACCTAGAGTTTGTGGTGGTGCAGCAGATGGAGGTGCAGTAGTTGGTGGTGGATTATTTCCTCCAGGAATAATTCCTTTAATTTTATCAATCGTTCCCTGAACAATATTCCTTAGAACATCAACAGGATACTTGAACAAACCATTTGAAATTGATTGCTTAACTCTTGAAGTTGTTCTAGAAATACTTCCAACTATATTTGATAATCCTGATGTAATATTGCTGAATACATTCTTTATACCAGTGAATCCTTTAACAACTAGATTCTTTACTTGATTGAATTTTTCAATACTAAACTTGGAAATAGACTTGATGCCTTCAAGTATATTTGGTCCTAACCATCCAGTCAATATTAATGAGAAAAGACCCATCAAACGAGCGAGGGAAGACTGTGCCTTAACTGCTGCTTTCTGTGCAGGTGCAACAGTTGCGTTTTCAATCTTTCTTTCTACTAACGCTTCCTGTCCCTCTCTAAGTTGAGATTCAGCAATTCTTCTTTCTCTTTCCTGTTCAATTGCTTCTTTCTGTCTTTCTAGAAAAGTATTCTGAGTTATAGAAGCAGATACATTTTGCAAAGATCTAGATAGATCCACCATTTGTACGGTAATTCTATCTAGTCTTAGATTTAAACCACCAACTAAATTTGAAACTGAAGCGATTAATTCCTGTCTTTCAATTTCAACAGCACCAGTCGCCGCTTTAGGAGAAATCATTCCTCTAGCGTTATTAATTCCACCTGCGATTGGTGATGCCATTTCAGCCATTTGATTTGCTCTTCAGATTTTCTTCTTCTATAAAATTCTGGAGAAGAGAAAGATAAACTTCTCTTTCCCAAGGTATCATATTTTCTAGTTCGGTCAATGAATATTTATGGTGCTGAATCATAGCAAAGTTAGTTTTATAGTATGACTCAAGACTTTCATGAGCCATACTCACCCGAAAAAAGCAGTTAGACCCTCCAGAAGAACATCACTTTTCACTCCAGTATTTGGATTCTTGACTGTAATTGTGTGAGAAAGTTTTGGCATCGTTTCAAAGAACTTTTCAATTTCTTTGAACTGCTTTGAATTCAATTGCTCTAAAAATTCTACAAGTTCTTTTTTAGAATAATCAGAAGAACTCCAAGACTCTTCTTCATTATAAATCTGCTCAATACAACTTGAAATTAGTTCAAAGGTATCATCAACACTTACAGAAGATTCATCAACGTTAAAGTTACTCTTGATGAACTCGTTCATCGACGGATACTTCATTCTCAAACTTAAATTATCATCTAGTTTGATATCTCTGTTATGCTCTTTGCTGACCTGAACTTTGATTTCATCAAGGTTAATCAATGTAGGAACCTGAGTCATTCCATCATCAGGACACGTGATTAATACTTCAATATCTTCTCCTACTGACTTTCCACGAATATTTAAGAAGAGATATTCAATATCAAAAGTAGAAAGTTCATCTACTTTGACTCCCTTAGTTAATATGCAGTTTGTAATTACAGTCTTAACTGCAGAAGCAATTTGTTTTGGATCCTCAGTTTCCATTGCAATAATGAGGATCTTTTCTTCCTTAACTAGAAAAGGACGGTACTTTATTTTCTTTTTATTTGAAGGCAACTCAATTTCATAAGTTGGAGTCGCAACGGTTGGTAAAGGCATAATATCCTATAGAGTTCAGTTATGAATATTTAGTTAGTAACCGTTAATGACTGGAACTCCAGATAAACTAGTGAAAGAGTTTGTTACTGTAGTTTGTCCTTGAGATACATCAGCATCTCTAAAAACAACTCCGCTGGATCCACGAACAGGAACTCTACTTGCCCCTGGTTTGTTTGCAGTTTTATCTTCTTGCTGTGTTTGCTGTCTTTGATTATTGGAAATTAAATTATTGCTAATTCCAGAATAAACACTATAACTTGAAGTCTTACCACAAACATAACGATCAAAGTTAAACGATGCAGAAACTTTTAAAATATCAGAATTTGCATAAGAAACAGGAATAGAGTTCATTGCAATTGGAAACAAACCATAGAAAGTATATTCCACTTGCTTATCATAATCTCTATCAAATTTAATTATTCGTGTAGAGTTAGTTTTATATTCTTGTGGGTATCTCATTCTAAAGAAATATCCATCTCTTGCTGGAGAAACACCAGAACCAAAGGAAATAAATTCAATCCAGTGTTCCAAAAACTTTAGAGATCTGTATGAAGAATCAACATAAAACTCTAAATCAATTTGTGTGAATAGTCTGGTGTGTGCCATCTTCTCAACAACACCAGTAAAGTTACCTGAAATATCTGCAGTTCCAAGAGAACTACCTGGAAGAACAGCAGAATTGCATAATAAACCTACATCTTCTCCAATAAAACGAGCGTCTATTCCTCTAGCAGCTAAGTGACCTCTGAGCGGAGCAGATAACCCACCAAATATAACTTCATAGTGAGAAGTTTGTGCTAGATTTGTTACCAGGGGTTTTATATCGGATATTCTTTTAGGTGTAGGCACTCTAAATACCTTATACGAGTATTATATTATTAAGTATTTAGATGGCATATAGCGGTAAATATCAACCATCCTATCCAAAAAAATATAAAGGTGATCCAACTAATATAATCTATCGTTCTCTCTGGGAACGTAAGTTTATGAAATATTGTGATCTGAATGAAAATATTCTAGAATGGGGAAGTGAAGAAATGTTTGTGTGGTATCGTTCTCCAATAGACAATAAACCACATAGATACTTCCCAGACTTTTATATTAAAGTAAAAGAATCAACTGGACAAATCAAAAAGTATATTATTGAAATTAAACCTCAAAGACAAACTGCTCCACCACCAAAACCAAAAAGACAAACTAAAGGTTATATTCGTGAAGCATATGAATATGCTAGAAATCAAGCAAAATGGGAAGCAGCAAAAGAATGGTGTCTTGATAGAGGATATGAGTTCAAAGTTCTAACAGAAAACGAACTTGGTATTAAGTAATGCCTAGAAAGAGTCTCAAAGAAAGACAACAAAAAAAGGTTACAGATACTGATAGTAACCGTAACCGAGTTCGTGCTGTTTCTGATGGTCTCGTTGGTAATGAAGATCCAGATGATATTATGTTAGAACTTATGGAAGTATTAGAAGAATCTCCAAAGATTCCTCAGTCGGGAAAGTTTTATGTCTTTGTTTATAATCCAAAGACTCCAAATATTCAATATGATCAAAATCCATTTGTTGCTGTAACTGATGTTTTTCAGTGGGGATTTCGTGGTATCAACTTTCACTGGGGAGAAATGAGACAATACACTTGGGATGAAATACCAGGAAGCATCTATGAAGTCTATGCGTCTGAAGTAAAGGATCTACAACAACTACCTTTTGCCAATTTTCGTCTAAATACTTAAAAAAGTAGTGCTATAAATGGCTTTTAATGCAATACCATCAATAGGAAGTGATGCATCAATAGCAGCATCTGCAGAAAATGCTTATGCATCAAATGGTGGTGGAGAAAAAAAGAAGTCTGCAAAGGTTCTTAGGTATCCTCTGAAAAGAATTGAGAGTAATAGTGATTATCTAGAAATAACTGCTGTTAAATATGAACCACCAGGATTTATAGCAGTATCAGAAACTAAAGCAGGACTAGCAGACATTGGGAATGCTACTGATCAAATAAGAGCAAAAACAGAAATAAAGACAAGAATACTTTTACCAATTCCTCAAAACTTATCAGATACAAACTCTATTACTTGGGGTGATGATACATTAAATCCACTTGAAGCTTTTGGTCTTTCTGCTGGAACTGCTGCAGGAGAAACATTTAAAAAATTTGTAGAAATATACAAAAGTGGTGTTGGAGAAAAAGTAAGCGAGTCAATATCCGGCAATCAAGCAGCAATAACTGCAACTATTGGAGGAGCATTATATAACGCTGTTGGTGGAAACGTCAGTATTCAAGGTGTGATATCAAGAGCCACTGGACAAGTATTAAACCCAAATTTAGAATTACTGTTTCAAGGTTCAAACATTAGAAGTTTTCCTTTCACATTTGATTTTGCTCCAAGAGATCAAAGAGAAGCAAAGGAAGTGAAAGAGATTATTAGAATGTTTAAACGTCATATGATTCCAAAGAACACCAGTTCTGGGTCTCTAGGAAAAATCTTTATTGGTTCTCCAGAAGTTTTCCTAATCAAATATAAAACTGGAAATAGAGATCATCCATTCTTAAATAAATTCAAACCTTGTGCTTTGACTGATATGCAGTTGAGTTACACTGGTTCTGGAACTTATGCGACTTATCAAGATGGAACTCCAGTTCATATCACAATGTCTTTAACGTTTAAAGAACTCAACCCAATTTACTCTGAAGATTATGATGAACTTGATTCAAAAAAAGATACTTCAGTAGGTTACTAATATGTCTTACTTTAGAGAACTTCCAGACTTACAATATCAATCCACATCTTCCGATAGAAATTCTTCTCTTGAATATGTAACTGTAAAGAATCTATTCAGAAGAGTTAAACTTCGTGATGATCTTCAAAATGTATTCACTCTCTTCAATAAGTATCAGATCAAAGATGGTGCTAGACCAGATACAGTTGCAGAAGAAATTTATGGTGCTCCAGATTATGATTGGGTTGTGCTTTTATCGGCAAACATAATCAATGTTAGAGATCAATGGCCACTTTCTGACAGAGACTTATATCGTTTTGCAGAGGAAAAATACACCGTTCAAAAACTAAACGATGTAAAATTCTATGAAACCAGAGAAGTTAAAGATTCTTTTGGAAGAGTAATTCTCCCAGCAGGTAAAGTTGTAGATGCTAACTTTAGAATACCAGATCCAAGTAATCCTCTAACAACTTTAAATCCTGTAACTGGGGTTTCTAACTATGAATATGAAGTTAGGAAAAACGAAGATAAAAGAGGAATCTACCTATTAAAACCAGGATATCTTCAGCAGTATGTAAATGACTTTAAGGATATTATGTATTATCAAAAGTCTTCTCAATATGTCAATAACAGACTTATAAAAACAGAGAATACAAGAAATACTTCACCATAAGAGTTCTAGACTCTTATCAAATACCATAACATAACGGTGCTTGCGGGAGCGTTCTTTCCATTCTCCCTCGGCACCTTTTATTTTACCTCTTGAATGCTTGGTGCCGTCAGCATAGTAGAAATCTTTTTTTGCGTCTGTAAGCCCACAATAGCGAAAGTTACAAGCACGATAAATTGTGCCGCCGTGAAAGTCGCTATCAGCATAACTAATGATCGCCCGAACTTTTGTTTCTCTGCGTAGTTGTCTGATACATCTCGATACAAACCATGATGTAATATTGTATTCTCCTTGTTGTGTGTCAGGGTGTATGCAAAGTCGTGAAAGTTCAAACAGTCCTTCTTGTTCATCTCTCTTTAAACCAAATGCTCCTTGTGCGACTTCGGGAACAGGGAGACCTGTAAAAATTACTGTCCCAAGTAACTGTCCGATGTTTAATGGACAAAAATCGTTCTTTTTGAAGAGACCAAAATTGTGTCCCGATTTGAAAGTTTTAGAATAATCTTTAAGATAATGATAAGTTAGTAGAAGTTCTTCTGCCTGCTTTTTGGAAATCTTATCAATGTAATAATCAGATTTCATAAAAAAGGGGAGACCCTTGACCTTCCCTATATTGTAGCACCTTATCAGTCCTTCGTCAATTTTTTGCCTTTATTCCACGGAACTCTTCCTTTAGTTGCTTCACTTATTTTTTTTCTAGTTTCTTCACTATGTTTTTGTTTTGGTTTCCCTCTTGCTTTTAAACCTTTTTCTATATCAGACTGTTTTCTTTTTTCAGTCATAGTTTTTGGAGTTCCTCTATTTGCTTCGGCAATTTTTCTTTTATGTTCATCAGTTAATTTTCTCCCCTTTGTCGCTTTACTTATTTTTTCCCTTGCTTCTTCAGACATTTTTCTTCCCATACAAGAAAGACTTAATTTTTTCCTTTGCTCTAAACTCATTTTTTTACCCTTATTATGGGGAGGTTTATTTTTTCTAGCATCATTCATTTTTCTTATAATTTCAGGGTCTCTTGGAACACCTTTATTCCAAGGAACAGTTCCCCTTCTACTAAATCCAACAGAAGTTTGATATGCCCTATTAGCAAAGTGTGGGTTCTCTACTACCTTATAATATTCTTGTAAGATAATCTCATCAACATATGCTTCTTCTCTTGTAGCATATGTTTTTAAGATTATTTTTTGTGTTGGTTTGAAGTTCTTATCACTAAAAGAACCAAAATACTTTACATCTTCTTCTGGTAAGCATCTACAAGTTCTACTACCAAAATATCCTCTACCATATTCCTCATAGGAATAATAGACATAGTGATACTCTTTTGGAGTTTCCATAACTGCTCTTCTAATGTCCGCATTAATATTTATAATAAAAAGGAGGAGATTTCTCTCCTCCACCCTTAAAGTTTGCGGACATTTAAGGCGATACTATTTATTCCTCCGCCAAACGAGCGAAATATGATAATGTAGAATCATCGTCCTCGTCTTCATCAGAGGAGGAAACGGTGCGAGTGGGTTTCAGAGAAGACAGTTCATCACGGAGATCTTCGGTGAGTTCACGGGAAGAACCACGGGTGTACTCTTCCTCTTCACCCTCTTCGGGATCTTGATAGCGAGGAGTGCCTTTGGTGCCAAGCACATAGTCAAGGCGCTTTTTCAGTTCATCGTAGGTCTTGAATTGGTCAGCAGCAACCAGTTCTGCAAGAGAATATTCTTTCTTCCAGATTGCTTCCATTGCGTCATCATCGTCCAGAAGTGCTTCCTGGCGAGCAAACTCAGAAGAGTCATAGTTACGATAACCAGCAACGTTCTTTGCCTTCAGTTTGAAGTTAGCACCCTGCCAGAAGTCAAACGGATCGATTGCTTCCTCATCCTCAAACTCAGGTTGCATAGCAGCAGTGAGTTTGTCAAAGATTTTCTTACCGAATTTATACAGGAAGACTTTACCTTCGTTAGCAGGATTGGCAGGATCCTTGACAACATAGATGTTGGCAACATAAGTCAGTTTGCGCTTCTGCTTACGTGCCTGCTCTTTGCCAGCATCGGTGCCGTTGTTCCAGAGCATCGTGTTGTGCTCAGACACAGGATCTTTCTGACCCAGAGTAGTCAGAGAGTTCTCAATATACCAACCACCAGGACCTTGGAAGGCGTGACTGTAGAGTTTCACGAACGGCAGGTCCTCACCGTTCGGAGCAGGCAGGAAACGGATAACGGCATAACCATTGCCGCTCTTATCACACTCCAGTTTCCAGAGACGGTCATCGCCAGAGGATGAACCGTTAGTATTCATTTTTTCGACTTCCTTGACCAGTTTTGCGGTCAGGTTGCCAAGTTTCGATTGCTTTTTAAGGTCTGCGAAAGACATTTGGATTACCTCGGATAGTTTGGATTCGGGGGATTTACTCGGATAGTATAACAGGGTTGCCCTCAGGCGTCAAGGTATTGCTTGAGGGATTCGATTGTCTGATTCATACTATTGAATAAAATTTGCATATCGGTCTCTGGCGGGAAACCCATCAGTGCCACCGACTTGCGTAGGTTCTCTTTCATCTCAACTGCTGTTGGATCGTCTGAAAGGGATAATCTAGTATACATCACTCTTTGCTTTTCTAGCAAGCTTTGAAGTTTCTCAATGTGATCCAACTTGGTCTCACGATCCATCGCTCCAAAAGTTAAGATACTTCCGTAAATTTGCTCTTGAAGATTGTTGATCTCAGTCAACTCATCTTGAATAATATCGGATTTAAAAAACTCACTCATCATCTACATCTATTGAAGTTTCTGTTTCTACATTAGATAGTTCAATTTGCTCTAGAACATCAATGGCACCTTCAAGCTTGATTAAAGTATTGCGAATATTTTCAAATTGCTCAAGAGCTTGCTTACGTTGCTCTTTTAATTTTTCCAATGCTTCAATATTAGTCATTTGAAATAATCTCCTTCAAAATTTTTTTATAGTTGAACACATCAATATTTAGGAATGGGGAATATTTTTTCAGTTTCAAACTGACGGTTTCCCACACTGGATCTAAAAGTTTCTTGTCAAAATCTTTTGAGAAACCAAATATTTTTTCGTAGATTGTGAAGGTTTCTAACGACAACTGCCCGCTTAGAAACTTTTTGAGAATCGTCGGGTGTCCTTTGGTACAATTGAACAAACTCTCTAACTCGTTCTCCGATAACAATTCGTTGCTTTGCTCTTTGAATAAGTATGTCAAACTCTGTTGGCGTTTCATCCACTCGGAATAGTTTCTTTCGCCAGAATTGATAATTTCGCCAATCCATAAGTTTCCAGGGTTGTCTGCGGATACAAAGTTTGATACTAAAAAATCTACGACTTCTTTATCAGAATACTTGCGTGAAGTCTTTTCGAACCAGTATTTGTCCTTTCGTTTATTGAAAGAAGTCATACTGGCACGGGTCTTCGCACCGTATTTAAAGAAGTCGTATTTTGGGTTTGTAAAGTGGTTTTTGAGTGACAAATAATGTTGATAAGTTTCAAAAGGTGACATAATAAATTTCAAGAATTACTTTCCTCCGTATGCCTGATACCTAGATTTTTCAGTATCAGTCCATTTTCTAGCAACAAAGTCTTTTCCAACACCAGTTCCTTCTACACCTTTTAGTTTTGAGAGAACTCTTGACGATGTTGGCATAGTGACGGCAGCGGCAGGAGCACTAAAAGATGGAAGACTTTTGTTTCCTGTATCATAAGATGAATAACTTCTTGGATGAACTCCGTCTCTTCCAGGTACAAAACCACCTTTGAAATTAGCACCATATGTGGAGGAAAGTGCTGCTAGTCTGGCATTTTCTCTATCATAACGACCCTGTGCTGCACCGAGAACATTTACTCTTGCACCAGACTTTTGAAGAAGAGCAAGTTGTCTTTCAATACTTTTAAAATCACCTGGATTATTACTTACACCAGTCGAAATATTAACTGTACTACCTTTAAATTTTTCTGGATTGTTTTTTAGATCTCTTTCAAGATATGCAAGAACTTCTGCTGGACTTGCACCAACTCTTCTAGATCCAGAAGTTTTTCCACCGTAACCAACGGCAATACTATCACCATAATAGTACTCCAATAACTCACCAGCAAAAGATGGTGAAATTGTAGAGCAAGCGATTAAAAATTGCCCGAAAGTTTTCATTAGTTTATTCTTCATTACAAACTTATTTATTTCAAAGAGGTAGTTTTGCTCTCGAAGTTCGCTTCATAAAGTTGAGACGTGTTGCGTCCCACTTCAATCGCTCTTTCAAAGGTTTTGAAATGAGCTTTGTTACTGATTCTACCTCAAGATTATTAAGTTCGCAATAGTGGCAAATGGCATCGATGTAGTTGAAGTTTTCTTCCGCAACAATCTTTTCAATCTCAAGCGCAAACTTGGAAGGTGTCAGAAACTTACTCTCTATTGCTTGTTCTAGTTCTTTATTCTGTTCCATAGAGCTCCAGTTTATCTCTAACAAACTTTCTAATGTATTTGCTGAGTAGTTTGATGTATTTTGATTTGTCTCGTTCTTCATAGACGACGCATTCTCCATTTTCACAAGCCATGATGATTACAAGTTTTTTGACTGAGATTCCAGTCAG
>Ga0222714_10000771_pt1 | contig 36432 bp, 36 predicted proteins | sample C33_3DmetaG_FD_165048 | JGI IMG/M metagenome (GOLD analysis project Ga0222714, IMG submission 165048) | Estuarine water microbial communities from San Francisco Bay, California, United States - C33_3D | ecosystem: Environmental > Aquatic > Marine > Unclassified | place: USA: California...
TCTTACAGCCATCGATCTGACCGGCCTGAAGGCGGGTAAAGACATTCATTTGGCACTCGACTGCGCCGCGTCTGAGTTTTATAGCAACGGGGTTTACGACCTCAAGGGTGAGGGCAAGGCGTTTAAACCCGGTGAGTTTGCAGACTACCTAGCAGGACTCAGCGCGAGTTACCCGATTTTGTCCATCGAAGATGGTATGGACGAGAGTGACTGGGACGGTTGGGCTAAATTATCTGCGCAACTTGGCGATAAAGTTCAGTTAGTAGGCGATGATTTGTTCGTCACCAACACTAAGATTCTGCAGCGCGGGATTGATGAGAGTATAGCGAATTCTATTTTGATTAAATTCAATCAGATAGGCTCGTTAACTGAGACGCTTGCGGCAATAAACATGGCCAAGAAAGCTGGCTACACGGTCGTGATCTCGCATCGCTCGGGCGAGACAGAAGATACAACGATAGCTGATTTGGCGGTTGCAACAGCAGCAGGGCAAATAAAAACTGGATCGCTGTGTCGATCGGATCGCGTTGCCAAATATAATCGGCTGCTGCGCATCGAAGAGCAATTGGGTTCAGCATCGATATACCGGGGTTTAGCGGAGTTCGCTCGATTTGGCCGCTAGGGGCTGAAGGAGTAAGACGTGAAAATACTGATTGCTTTGCTGACGGTGGGTTTAGGCGTCCTCCAGTACAAACTCTGGCTGGGCGACGACAGCCGCCGCGAACTCAAAGAAGTTGAACAGAATGTCGCGTCACAACTCAGCACAAACGCAGCGTTGTCCGAACGCAATGAGGCACTGGAGGTCGAAGTACTTGACCTCAAAAACGGCCTTGAGGCAGTCGAAGAGAGAGCGAGATCTGAGCTTGGGATGATTGAGGAGGGGGAAACTTTTTATCTCATCGTCCCAAATCGCTGATTTTCAGCCTAAACGTCTCTCAACCCGCCCTTTAGGCTTTTTGCCTTGCCCTAATTTCAGTATGCATCGAAGGACCCTTGAATGGCTATATGGGCAATTGTCCCTGCAGCAGGAGTCGGCAGTCGCCTTGGTGGCCCCGTTCCTAAGCAATACCTGCCACTGCTTGGTCGAACAGTAGTCGAGCGCTCGATTGACTGTCTGCTCGCTATACCAGGCGTGAAGCGCGTCGTGGTTGCGATTGGCGCTCACGATGTCTACTGGCAAAAATTACCCTATGCTCAGCATCCGCGCGTCACCGTCGTTACCGGCGGCAGCGAACGGCAGAGCTCCGTTCTCAATGCTCTGCGGTCGATACACGCCGAGGCGAAAAGTGAGGACTGGGTGCTAGTGCACGATGCGGTTCGACCTTGTGTAAAAAGCGAGGACATTGTAAACCTAATCGACCGAGTGAAAGACGATGAGGTTGGCGGGTTGTTGGCATCATTGATGGACAATACTGTTAAACGCGCGGCGAGGAGCGAGTGTGCCGTTCGCGTTGCAGAGACGCTTGATCGAGCGCAGCTCTACAACGCGTTAACCCCGCAGATGTTTCGCATCGAAAAACTGTTTAGCGCGCTAAGTGAGGCCGCCGAGCAGAGCGCGCCTATTACCGACGAAGCCTCGGCTATGGAGCGCATGGGATGGTCGCCTTTACTGGTTGAGGGCTGTAAAACGAATATCAAAATCACCCATAGCAGCGATCTGCTGCTCGCAGAAGCGATCCTCAATAACCTTCAGCGACTAGACGACTGAAGCTAAGTGGCAGAGATGAGAGCCGATAGGAAAAGCAAAATGAGAATAGGGCATGGTTTTGATGTTCATCGTTTCGCGCCAGAAGCGAGCGAGACTAAACCACTTATTTTGGGCGGGGTGACCCTGCCAGACGCGTTAAGCCTTGAGGCGCATTCGGACGGCGATGTCGTATTGCATGCCCTGTGCGACGCTTTGCTAGGCGCCATCGGTGAAGGAGATATTGGGCAACATTTCCCTGACACTGATAAAAAGTTTGCGGGTGTTTCCAGTCTCACCCTCCTAGAACACGTTTATTCGCTAGTTACAGCATGCAGCCTTACCCTGGCGAATGCCGATATCACCGTTATTGCGCAATCACCCAAGCTCGCTCCCCACAGAGAGGCTATGTGTTTACGCATTGCTTCCTCACTCAAAGCGTCTCGCGACTGCATTAATGTCAAAGCCACGACCACGGAACAGCTCGGCGCAATCGGTCGCGGGGAGGGGATTGCGTGCCACGCCGTCGTTTTGCTCGAGGGTTGCGAGTGAGTAATGACCTTCTGCCTCTCGATTCGCTCGCCTATGCGCTCGGTAAGCCGAATGGCAGCGCTATTATTAAACAAGAATTTAGCGATTTTCGCGTCGATGAAGAACTGGCATTCGCGCCCAGCGGCGAGGGCGACCATGTCTTCGTCCAAATCAGGAAGACCGACGCCTCGACTATTGAGGTTGCAAAGCGCCTAAGTCAGGTCGCTTGCGTAAGGCAAGCCGACGTCAGCTACTCAGGAATGAAAGACAGGCGGGGAGAAACCAGTCAATGGTTTAGTGTTAAGCTGCCGCCCGAAGGGGAATCTCGGCTGTCTGGGCTCGAAGATGAGCAACTCTCCATCCTTGCGCTGCAGCGCAACAGCCGCAAACTCAAGATTGGGAGTCACGCTCGCAATCGCTTCCATCTAAAATTGCGCGACTGCGAGGGCTCAAAAGAGGAGTTCGAAACACGGCTTTGTACATTGCGCGACAGCGGCGTGCCAAATTATTTTGGTGCGCAGCGTTTTGGCGCCCAAATGAGCAACCTGCGACAGGTTTCAGTGCTGATGCGAGAGGTTCTGGACGGCGAGGACGCGGCCGAGCATGGCCCCCGATTCAGGCGAGGAATGCTCTATTCAGCAGCGAGGTCCTATTTATTTAATCAAGTGTTGTCAGAGCGAGTGCGCGCAGGCAGTTGGCAACACTATGTCCCTGGCGACGTCTTAAGTCTCGACGGGAGTGGTCGCTGTTTTACGGTTGGATACGAAGAAGAGCGTGGCGCGGAGTGGACCGACGAGCTTCAGAGGCGAATGGATACATTGGATATTCATGCGACGGGTCCGCTGCCAGGAATCATTTCGGCGAAAGATAAATATGTAAGCTTGGGCGAAGCGGCCGATATTGAGAAGAGGGTGGTAAAGGATCTCGACTGGATAGTGGCCGGCCTAGCGGCATTTGGACTGCAGGCCTCGCGCAGAGCGCTGAGGTTTGCGGCCTCAGAGCTGACTTGGCAGTGGGAAAGCGACGGGTCAGCAAGCGGTGGCTCGGGTGCCGCATCAACCTTGGGTAGCCTTAACCTAACGTTTACCCTGCCCCGCGGAGCCTATGCAACCAGCCTGCTGCGCGAACTATGTCAACTAAGAGAGAGTTAACCGCCAAATCGCTATCAAGGAACGGCTAGCTCGAGACGATTAAAATGAGTTTTAGAACAGAGTCCACCCCTAATTTAAGCGGGATCGGGATGACCTCGCAGCGTACGCGCGAGCGACTACTTGGCAGACTGATGGATCAGGGTATTACCAGTATGGAAGTACTCGATGTGATTCGCTCGACCCCGAGGCATATTTTCCTAGACGAGGCGCTGTCGCACAGGGCCTATGAAGACGTCGCACTCCCCATAGGATTCAATCAAACTATTTCCCAGCCTTACATTGTTGCCCGGATGACGGAAATCGCTTTTCTCTCAGGACCACTGACTAATGTCCTTGAGATTGGCACCGGCTGTGGCTATCAAACGTCCATTCTCGCGCGCCTCGCCAAGCGGGTGACCACCGTCGAACGGATTAAACCCTTGCTCGATAAAGCGCGTAAAAATTTGCGTCTTTTAGGGCTTCGAAACATCGATTTTCGTCACGGCGACGGGAGTCTCGGGTTTAAGCGAAGCGGTCCCTTCGATGCCATCATAACAACGGCAGCGCCGCAGCAAATTCCGCACGAGTTACTCTTTCAGCTCAACGACGGTGGCCGGCTAATTATTCCCGTCGGCGGCGATGTTCAGCAGCTGCAGTTAATCACCCGCCGCGGTGGGGATTTTCAGTGTGACAAACTAGAAGACGTCAAATTCGTCCCTTTGCTTGTGGGTCAGGTTCAAAACTGATGGATAAGTCTTCGGCTCAGGAGGGACTCGATAATCTCCAGCGAGCGACGGTGTTTGCAAAAGGAGTAGTGATGGGGGTTAGTGACTCTGTTCCTGGAGTTTCGGGAGGCACTATTGCGCTCATTGCGGGTATCTACGAGCGACTTATTCGAGCGATAAGTGCGTTCGATTTGATGGCGCTGCAGCTACTGTTTAGGCGAGAGCTGGCGCAGGCATGGCGTCATATCGACGGCGCCTTCCTGTTGCCGCTCGCGCTCGGGATGGGCTGCGGTCTGTTGCTGTCCGCCAACACGGTTCTCTATGCCCTCGAATATGCGCCGATATTTGTCGGCAGTTTTTTTATAGGCTTGGTTTTAGCTACGATGCTCCTGTTGCGCGGTGAATTCACGTTCAGGCACTCGCCGTTTCTATTGCTCGGGGCGGGGTTGGTCGCGGTGCTAGGGTGGTTGCAGCCAAGCACGGAGCCTGTGTCCAGCCTTGGATTATTCGTCGCCGGTGCGGTCGCAATTAGTGCGATGTTGCTGCCCGGCCTATCGGGCGCGTTCATACTAATACTGCTAGGTGCCTATGAGACCATGCTCACTGCGCTGGTGACCGTCGACATTGGCAGGATCGCGATTTTCTCAGCGGGCTGCTTAGTCGGTCTAATGGTGTTTTCGCGGTTGCTGAGAGGCTTGCTCAGTCGCTTTCATAGCGAAGCCTACAGCGTTATCGGTGGATTATTATTAGGATCATTAGCATCGATATGGCCTTGGCGAGTGCCGGTTTCATTGGCAGGCGCTGACGGCGATGACCCCATGATGCGCTTGGCGCTGCCGTCCGAGTATGCGGCGAGCCTCGGGGTTGAGGCGCACACATGGATAGCACTCGGCTTTGTCGGCGCCGGTTTGGCGGTCGTTTTAGGTCTCAATCGACTATTTACTTCAATAAATGCTGCGAGTGCGAGTTCATCGGCGCAGCAAAAGTGATGACTGGAAAAAGATTTATGGGAGGGTTCAGTTTTATGCGAATTTACCAAGCTGCGATTCTCACGCTAGTAGCAACGCTAGGCGGGTGCAGGAGCTATGAGGCACCGATTGCAGATCAAGGTGATCGCCAGGTTGTAACGCAGCCGCTCGTTGTTACGGCATCGACACCCGACAGCCAGTTGCGAGTGCCTGCAAATGCACCCGTTATTGTGAATTCTGATGGTTCTGCCTCCATTGCTCGCCAATCTAGGCAGCCAGCGGCTGTGACTGTGAGCGAGCCGGTGCGTCGTGTGGGCGGCCTCACGGAGTCACGGGCATCCTCCTCAGATGCGCGCACGCACCGAGTGCGCGAGGGTGATTCGCTCTACTCGATAGCCTTTCAATACGACCTGGATGTTAGGGCGTTGGCGCTCGCCAATGGCCTGCGCGCACCGTACACGATTTTTGTTGGGCAAGAGTTGACCCTGGCATTGAATGCGCCTGCGGCAAGGACCGAGTCGCCCTCGATTGCAATAGGCACGCCAGTTAGCAATAACACAGTGGCCCAAGCGCAGGCTGGCACGCCGGCTCGTGGTGGCGTGCTGCGGCGTTCAATCGGGGGCGGATCGCAAGCGGTCGCGTGGCGGTGGCCGGCTGAGAGCACTCGCCTGCTGAGAAGCTTTGGCTCCGGCGATGCGCGCGGGATAGATATCGCAGTGCGCCGCGGCGATTCAGTGCTTGCGGCTGCCGACGGCGAGGTTGTTTATTCGGGACGCGGAGTGCAGGGAAGTGGTGATCTAATTATTCTTCGGCATAACGATCGCTACCTAAGCGCTTATGCGCATAACAGCGTGATGCTTGTGACCGAGGGTGAGCGGGTGAAGGCTGGGGACAAAATTGCCGAGGCTGGGACGAATCTATCGGGAGACCCGCTGCTACATTTTGAAATTCGTGAAGACGGAAAATCAATCGACCCAGTTGGTTTGTTGCCGCGGCGTTAAAGCCGCGGGCGTTTAGCGCTAGATGCTAGCGTTCGAGATACTGGAGTTTGTTTTCGACGTCTGTGAACTCTTCAGCCTCTGGTAGCGCGTCTTTCTTCTCAGTGATATTTGGCCATATCTCCGCGAGTTCGGCGTTTAGGGCTAAAAACTGCTGCTGATTCTCAGGAAGCTCGTCCTCGGCGAAAATCGCGTCTACCGGGCATTCGGGTTCGCAAAGCGCGCAATCGATGCACTCGTCTGGGTGAATTACCAAGAAGTTTGGGCCTTCGTAGAAGCAATCTACAGGGCAAACCTCAACACAATCTGTATGCTTACAACGAATACAATTGTCGCCAACTACGAATGTCATGTTCTCTCCGCACTGTTCCGGTGACACGCAGTTCATCTTTGCGTAGCACTCTTTGCCTTAAATTTTAACGCCGACGCTCTCGACCGCCGCCTAAATCAGGATGTCTGCCGACATCGCTCGTGAGTTCTTTACTTTCCACGCCCTCACGCATGGGCATGATCGAGGCGGCGCATTCTAGCAGTTTTTTTCGTGTCTGACTCGGCTTTTCCCTCATGTACCCAATTGACGTGTCTAGCCAAGCTTTGCCTTCAGATCGTAAAGCAGTGCCAGCGCTTCTTTGGCAGTCAGCTCATCTGGGTTTATGCGCTCAAGCGTCTCGACGACCGGATGTGGTGCCTCGGCAAAAAGCTCGCTTTGATAGGGCGCGCTGCCCGAGGTTCTTGAAGCACTATTGAGCGTGGCGCTCGCCACTGCTTGACTCGTCGATTCTGTCGCAAGGCTTTCGGCTTCGAGCTGAGCTAACTTGCCGCGTGCACTGTCGATAACCGCGGCAGGAATACCTGCGAGTTGTGCAACCTGTAGGCCGTAGCTCTGATTGGCGGGGCCGGGTTTGACCGAGTGCATAAACACAATGCCGCTATCGTACTCAACCGCGTCGAGATGTACGTTGACTATGTTGTCGAAATCATCGGGCAGGCTCGTGAGTTCGAAGTAGTGTGTCGCGAAAAGCGTGTAGGCATTGAGACGCTGAGCGATGTAGACCGCGGCAGACCAGGCGAGAGAAAGGCCATCGAAGGTGCTGGTCCCGCGCCCAACCTCATCCATGAGCACAAGGCTGTCTTTGGTTGCATTGTGCAAAATATTCGCTGTTTCGGTCATCTCAACCATGAAAGTAGAGCGACCGCCGGCGAGATCGTCTGCCGAGCCGATGCGCGTGAAGATGCGATCGATAGGTCCGAGCTTGACCTGTCTGGCGGGAACGAAACTACCGCAAAGCGCGAGTAGAACAATGAGCGCAGTTTGGCGCATGTAGGTCGATTTACCGCCCATATTGGGTCCGGTAATGATGAGCATTTTGCGTTCGCGGTTGAGGCTGACGTCATTGGCTACGAAGGTTTTTTCACTCACGCTCTCAACGACAGGGTGACGTCCTGCTTCTATCTCAATCCCTGGTTCTTTAGTCAGCTCGGGTCTGCAGAAATCAAGGTTCGTTGCTCGCTCGGCGAAACAGGTGAGAGCATCTAATTGCGCGAGAGCCTCGGCGCTAGTTTGTAATGCGGCAAGGTCAACGGCGAGCGTGTCGAGTAGGTCATCGTAGAGCGCTTTTTCTCGGCTAAGGGATTTGCTACGAGCGCTCAACACCTTGTCCTCAAATTCTTTCAATTCGGGGGTGATGAATCGCTCGGCGTTCTTTAGCGTTTGTCGGCGGATATAGTCAGCCGGCATCTCGACGCCCGCTTGGCCTTTACTGATTTCAATGTAGTAGCCATGCACACGGTTATAGCCGACCTTAAGCGTTGTGATGCCAGTGCGCGCTTTTTCTTTTGTTTCCAAATCGATTAAAAACTGACCGGCGTTGCTACTGAGGTTGCGCAATTCGTCGAGCTCAGAATCGAAACCGCTTTTGATGACTCCGCCCTCGCGTATTACCACCGGCGGATCTTCCTCAAGCGCGCGAGTGAGCAGCGCATGTTGGTCTGGAAACTCTGCGATGTTTTCCGCAAGTTCGGCAAGTGTTTCACTCTCGGTAGCTACGAGCTTGCTCTGCAGTGCGGGTAGTTGACCCAAACCGTCACGAAGCTTTGCGAGGTCGCGAGGACGTGCTGACCGGAGACCGAGACGCGCGAGTATCCTCTCGAGATCACCGATGCCGCCCAGTAGCTCGGCTATTGCCTCGAAGTGATAATCGCGCATCAGCTCTGCGACACGGTTCTGCCTAGTCTTCAGGCGCGAAAGATCACGCAGGGGGCGATTGATCCAGCGCGACAGCAGCCGTCCACCCATTGCAGTCGAGGTTGTATCGATTACGGAGAGCAGGGTGTTGTCGCGTCCGCCGGAAAGATTGATATCGAGCTCTAGATTACGGCGGCTCGCGGCATCGAGAATGACGCTGTCCTCAAGTTGCTCGACGCTCAGTCCCTGAATGTGGGGCAGCTCCGTGCGCTGTGTGTCCCGTGCGTACTGTAAGAGGCAGCCAGCAGCTTGCAGGGCTACGTGCAGATGCTCGCACCCGAAGGCGCTAAGGTCTCGGGTTTTAAAATGGTTCGTAAGCGTTCGACGTGCATTGTCGAGTTCGAATTCCCACACGGGGCGCTTGCGCTTTGCGGGATGCCGAACCGACTCCATTACCGGTTCTAGCTCTTCTTGGAAAAGAATCTCGGCAGGCCGGATGCGCTCAATTTCTGCCCGCAGTGCCTCAAGGCCGAATACCTCGCTAAGGACGAATCGACCGCTGCTTATATTCATCGACGCGATACCGAACGCGGTGCTTGCATCGATTTCGTTCACGTTAGACCTCACCGAGAGACAGAGCAGTGAGTTATCCGTACTCTCGTCGAGAAGCGCCTCGTCGCTCACCGTGCCGGGGGTAATTACCCGCACTACTTTGCGCTCAACGGGGCCCTTACTGGTCGATGGGTCGCCTATCTGTTCGCCGATGGCGACCGAAACACCTGCGGCAACGAGCTTCGCTAAATAGCGATCGGCGGCGTGAAATGGGATGCCACACATAGGTATTGGCTGGCCACCGGATTTACCTCGCGCGGTGAGGGTAATGTCCAGAATCCGCGACGCTATTTTCGCGTCTTCGTAGAAGAGTTCGTAGAAATCCCCCATGCGATAAAACAGGAGCCCCTCGGGATGCTGCGCCTTGATGCCGAGGTACTGCTGCATCATCGGTGTGTGTGTGCTGGAGTGGTTGACAGTGGTCAAGTGAATAGGGCTCTGCGGATGTTTGATGGTTAACGCGTAGTCTTGGCTTTCGTCGATCGGATTCATCTGTCAGGCAAAGCGGCTAGCTAGGCGTGACTGGTTTTGTCGTCGCGATCGAGTTAGAAGGTTAGCAGATTGTCGAAGATGGAAACAGCACTCGAGACGCAGCGCAAGCTAGAGTAAACTGCGCAAATGCAGACGAAAAACTCACTACACGACACTATCGCGTCCCTCGTCGACGCCCTTGCCAAAAAGCTCATCGCAAAACGATGGTGTATGGCGACAGCTGAGTCTTGTACGGGCGGCGGAATCGCCGCTGCGCTGACGGATTTGGCGGGAAGCTCGGCATGGTTCGATGCGGGGTATGTGACTTATTCCAATGCCGCAAAGCAGAAAATGTTGGGTGTCAATTCTGCGCATTTTTCCCTCGGCGGGCCTGGCGCAGTGAGCGAGGAAGTTGTGCGTCAGATGAGCGCCGGTGCGGTAGCTCGGAGCGAGGCGAATGTCGCCGTGGCTGTGAGTGGCGTGGCGGGCCCCGGCGGGGGGAGTGCGGAGAAACCGGTCGGCACGGTATGGATCGGCTGGTGTGTGGAGGGCGAGACGAGCGCACAGTGCTTCCTCTTTGAGGGGGACAGGGCACGTATTCGCCAAGAGACTGTCGCGGCGGCTCTGCAAGGGCTACTCAAAAGGCTCTAAAGAGATTTGATTTGCAGCCAATATACTGGTTGTTCATACAGTGATTTTCTGATTTAATGCATACTGTTTGTATATCCAGTTGTTTAGGATAAAAGCGTGCCCCTTGAAGGGCTTGCACGACGCCTCAATTTGCTGCCATAGCAAAAAGGACAGCGATAAGCGGGGTTAAAACCCCTAAAAATAGCGAATAGCCGAGGACAGGCTATTCTATGAGTGAGGCAGCGAGTAAAGGCTGTCTCGCACGGCACACGGATACTCAGGGAACAAGGCTTCGGTTGTGTGTTTTAACCATAAGGAATAGATAATGGTCGACGAAACTAGTAAGGATAAAGCATTAGCGGCGGCGCTTTCGCAGATTGAGCGTCAATTCGGAAAAGGGTCGATGATGCGCTTGGGCGACAGTGAGAGAGAGGCGATTCCCTCTATTTCGACTGGTTCGTTAGGGCTTGATATTGCGTTAGGCATAGGCGGTTTACCTAGAGGGCGTATTGTCGAAATTTATGGCCCCGAGTCATCAGGTAAGACAACGCTGACCCTGCAGGTTATCGCCGAGGCGCAAAAAGCGGGCGGCAGCTGTGCGTTTATCGATGCCGAGCATGCGCTAGACCCTATCTACGCCGAGGCTCTTGGAGTTGATGTTGATAATCTATTGGTCAGCCAGCCAGACACGGGTGAACAGGCATTAGAAATTTGCGACATGGTCGTCCGTTCGGGCGCGCTCGATGTGGTCGTTATTGACTCAGTCGCCGCGCTCACGCCGAAGGCAGAGATCGAAGGTGATATGGGTGATAGCCATATGGGGTTGCAGGCACGCCTTATGTCGCAAGCGCTTCGAAAAATGACGGGAAATATTAAGAATTCCAACACGTTAGTCATCTTTATTAATCAGATTCGTATGAAGATCGGTGTCATGTTTGGCTCGCCTGAAACGACCACAGGGGGCAATGCACTTAAATTCTACTCGTCTGTTCGTCTCGATATTCGTCGCATTGGTTCGATCAAAGAGGGCGATGAAGTCGTCGGCAACGAGACGCGAGTAAAGGTTGTGAAGAACAAAGTTGCGCCTCCCTTCCGTCAGACCGAGTTCCAGATAATGTACGGTAAAGGCATCCACCGATTGGGCGAGGTGATCGATCTCGGTGTTAAGCTAGACCTGATCGACAAGTCTGGCGCCTGGTATGCCTATAAAGGTGACAAGATAGGGCAGGGCAAGAAAAATGCCTCTATTTACCTTGAAGAGAACCCTAAAGTAGCGGCCGAAATTGAGGCGTTGCTACGGCAAAAGCTACTCGCTGATCCGAAGGCTCAGGCGGCTGCAGAGGCAGCGGCGCGCGCAGAGGCGCGTGCCTCAGCGAATGATGGCAGTGTCGAAGCGGATGCTTCCGCCAGCTAACTGCGCGAACGACGCTGTTGAGTCAGCGGACAGCACTGAGGGCGGCGCAAAGGCACAGCCTGCGCCGCCTCTTAGGCGCTACGCAATGGATTCGCTTGCGCGACGGGAACATTCCTTCGTTGAGTTGCAGCGGAAGCTGCGCATCAAATACCCTGACGCTCCTGTCGATGAGATTGATGCCCAACTAGGGAGGCTCCGCGAGCAGGGGCTACAGTCTGATGCGAGGTTTGTCGAATCCTACATTCGCTATCGAAAGTCTCGAGGCTTCGCCTATCTTCACATCCGATCAGAATTGCTCGGCCGAGGCGTGTCGGAATCCCTCATCGAAGCGAATCTGTTCGAAGATGACGACGATTGGCTACCCATGGCCGAAGCTCTAGTGGAAAAGAAGCTGCTGGGCGAATCCGATCTTTGTTTCGGCAGTAAATCCCATCTCAGACTGCTGCGATTTCTCGATGCTCGTGGCTTTCCTCCAAGGGTTACGCGCAGAGTGTTAGATGCGCGTTTCACTCGATAGCTTAGTCATAGCCTACCGCTACTTCACTAGAAAGTCGCTCTCTCTTCTCGTGAAGTCATTTAAGCCTGTGGACGATAATGCGATAATACCCAGCGTCTGTTAGCCAAGGCATAGTAAAGAAAATTCTGGTTTCACACTTCTTCGGGATCCCTTATGAAACTCATTAGATCATTTCGCGGTATTCGCCCGCTGGCGCAGCTCGCCGCAAAAGTCGCCTCGCATCCATACGATGTGTTAAATCGAGAAGAGGCTTATGAGCTAGCTAAGGACAACGCCTATAGTTTTTTGCACATCAATAAACCCGAAGTCGACATGCCGGTAGAGGTTGATGTTTATCATCCGAGTGTCTATGCCAAAGGCCGCGAGAATCTAGATCGATTCATTCGCGAAGGTACACTCAAGCAAGATGATGTGGCGACGCTCTACGTCTACAAGCAAGTCATGGGCGATCACCAACAGATTGGTCTTGTCGCAGTTGCCTCGGTCGATGCTTATGATCAAGACCTCATTAAGAAGCATGAGTTTACTCGACCGGTTAAAGAAGATGATAGGGTGAATCATATGGATGCGCTCGATGCGCAGGTGGGTCCTGTCTTTCTTACCTATAAGGCGCAAGCGGCGATAGATACCCTCATTGAGAAGGTCATTGGGGGTGATCCAGAGTATGATTTCGAAGCGGACGATGCGACGCGGCATGTCTTCTGGGTTATCCGTGATGAAGATCTTGTCTCTTCTATCGAAGGTGAAGTCAATGCGTTGGAGTGTCTCTATGTAGCCGATGGGCATCATCGCTCGGCCGCTGCGTCGCGGGTTAAAAAAATGCGACAGGACACCAATTCAAATCACACTGGAGAGGAGCATTACAACTATTTCCTCACTGTGTTGTTTCCGCATAATCAGATGCAAATACTCGATTACAACCGATTGGTTGCGAGTCTAAATGGCCACACTGTTAACGAATTTCTTGGGGCGCTTGCCGAGGATTTCGATATAGAGTTGGTCGAGGAGCAGGCGAAACCTAGCAAGGCGCGTGAATTTGGTTTCTATGCGGGACAGCAGTGGTATCGATTGACTGCTAATTCTAATCTGCTCGACAAAATAGATGATAGCGACCCCGTTGCGAGTCTTGACGTGAGCATCCTGCAGGACTTTGTGTTCGCGCCTCTGCTGAATATTGTCGATCAGCGCACGGATAAGAACGTTGATTTTGTTGGTGGGATCCGAGGTTTAGCAGAACTTGAGCGTCGCACAGCCGGCGATGAATGGCAGGCAGCATTCGCGCTTTATCCAACTTCAATCGAGAGCCTGATGGATATAGCCGACGCAGGTGAAGTCATGCCGCCAAAATCGACGTGGTTCGAACCAAAGCTGAAAAGCGGGCTGGTTATCCACTCACTGAAGTAGACGCTTGGGCATAAAAAAATGACGCGGCATCACTGCAGCGTCATTTTTTTGGCGATTTTTTAGCCCGGCGAAGGAAGATCACCGGGGCTAGTTAAGCACTCGTATTTAAGCCGCAGACTGTTTGCCGAGGTCGACTAACTTAGGCTTTTCGGCATTGATGGGGATCTGCTTAGGCCGCATCGCTTCGGGAATTACTCGTACAAGATCGATGTGCAGCAATCCATTTGCCAGCGTGGCGCCCACTACCTCAACATGGTCTGCGAGTTGAAAACGGCGCTCGAAATTACGCGCGGCAATGCCTTGGTGTAGGAAGTTGCGAGTCTCCTCGCTAGCCTCTTTTTTGCCCTTAACTGTAAGGGTCTGTTTCTCTGACTGAAGCTCTAGCTCGTCTTCGACGAAGCCGGCAATCGCCATAGTGATCTGGTATTTGTCCTTGTCTATCAATTCGATATTGTAGGGCGGATAGCTTGGCTGGCTCGCGTCGTTGCGGTTTACCGCATCGAGTAGAGACGACAGGTGGTCGAAGCCGATGGTAGAACGGTAAAGGGGTGAAAAATCAAAGTTACGCATGTCATATCCTCGCAATAAAGCAATATGTTTTAAGGTTATGCCTACCCTTACAGAGGGCTAGGCGATTGGGCGGTCTCATTTGAGCACCGCCTAATCCCTATATGCTGCGTAACTTCTTTATTTCAAGTCTTGTCGACAATTTTTTTAGATGACAAGCAAATCCATAAACTCGTTTACCGGCGTTGCTTCGAGCTTCGCCTGGTCTTTGCAAAGGGCGAAAATTTCTTTGCATCGTTTAGCCGGGAAGCGAGTCGCAAGGTTGGCTTTAAACTTGTCTTCGAGTAGAGGAATGCCTTCTTCGCGGCGACGACGATGACCGACCGGGTAGTTGATTTCGATCTTGTCAGAACAGCTGCCATCTTTGAAGTAAACCTGCAGCGCATTCGCGATGGAGCGTTTCTCGGGTTCTAGGTATTCCTTGGTGTAAGTTGGGTTTTCGTGTATCTCCATTTTTTCGCGTAGCTCATCGATTATCGGATTAGCCTCATGGAAACTGTCTTCATAGTGTTCGGCGACGAGATTGCCGAATGCGAGTGGTACCGCTGTCATGTATTGCAGACAGTGATCACGGTCGGCTGGATTGTTTAGCGGCCCCGATTTGCTAATAATACGAATCGCCGACTCATGGGTATGGATAACGATTTTCTCGATATCGTCTAAGCGATCTTTAACCTTCGGATGTAGGCGGACGGCTGCTTCGGCGGCTGTTTGCGAATGGAATTCCGCTGGGAAAGAAATCTTAAATAGAATATTTTCCATTACGTAGTTGCCGTAAGGGCGAGTGAATTCGAATTCTTTGCCCTTGAACGATACGTCATAAAAGCCCCAAGTTGGCGCCGTGAGAACGCTCGGGTAGCCAATCTCACCACGCATCGTAAAGTCCGCAAGACGGACTGCGCGCGACGTAGCATCGCCAGCTGCCCATGACTTACGGGGGCCTGCGTTAGGTGAGTGACGGTAGGTACGCAGACTCGAACCGTCGAGCCAGGCCTGAGAAAGTGCGTCGATGATCTGCTCGCGCGAACCGCCCATCATCTTTGTTGCGACGGCGGTCGATGCGACTCGAACGAGTAGAACGTGGCAGAGACCAACGCGGTTAAAGCTGTTTTCGAGTGCGATCACACCCTGAATCTCGTGTGCCTTAATCATCGCAGTTAACACATCACGCATGGTGAGAGGGGCTTTGCCTGCCGCAATATTCTGCTGTGACAGGTAATCGGCGATAGCGAGAATAGCACCAAGGTTATCTGAGGGGTGGCCCCATTCTGCGGCTAGCCATGTGTCGTTGTAATCGAGCCAACGGACGATGCAGCCAATGTCCCAAGCAGCTTTCACCGGATCTAGACGGAACTGCGTGCCGGGGACGCGGGCACCATTTGGCACAATGGTGCCCTCGGCGAGTGGCCCCAGGAGCTTAGTACATTCCGGGAAACGCAGTGCGAGTAGTCCGCAACCGAGCGTGTCCATGAGACAGTTGCGGGCGGTGTCATACGCTTCGGTTGAATCGATTTCGTAGTCGCAGACATACTTGGCGATGTCGACGAGCACCTGATCAGGATCTGGACGGTTATTGAGTTCTACATTTGCTGACACAGTTATTTCCTTTTGTGATTTTGGTTTGTTTGGTTATGGCCTTGTGGGATTAGGACGCTGCCCCCAAGAGCGCGTCTCGGGGTGGCTGCTAACGGTCAGCGATATCAACCCAGGTCGACGTCTCGGGGCCGGTATAGTCAGCACTCGGACGAATGATTCGATTATTCGCTCGCTGTTCTTTGACATGCGCTGCCCAGCCTGTAAGGCGTGACATAACGAATATCGGCGTGAACAGCTTGGTGGGTATTCCCATGAAGTGGTAAGCAGACGCATGGAAAAAATCTGCATTGCAAAAGAGCTTCTTCTCGCGCCACATAACTTCTTCGCAGCGCACCGAAACTGGGTAGAGCGTGGCATCGCCGACTTCAGCAGCAAGTTTTTCGCTCCACTTTTTGATAATCGTATTGCGTGGATCAGATTCGCTGTAGATCGCATGGCCGAAGCCCATGATCTTATCCTTGCGGGCGAGCATGCCCAGAATCTCCGACTCAGCCTGTTCGGGGCTTGTCCAATCTTCGATCATTTCCATAGCAGCTTCATTTGCCCCACCGTGCAAGGGTCCGCGCAATGACCCGATTGCCGCTGTGATGCAGGAGTGCATGTCCGAGAGCGTCGAGGCGCAGACGCGCGCCGTGAAGGTAGAGGCGTTAAATTCGTGTTCGGCATAGAGGATAAGCGACACATTCATAACCTGTTCGAAAAGCTCGCTCGGCGCCTCGCTGCTGAGCATATGGAGAAAATGGCCGCCGATAGAGGAGTCCTCCAGCGCCGTGTCTATTCGCACACCGTCGTGGGAGAAGCGGTACCAGTAGCAAATGATTGCGGGTAGCAGCGCGAGCAGTCTGTCAATCGCATCGTCCTGCTGCGCGAAGTCTGTCTCTGTCTCCAGATTCCCGAGCATCGAACAGCCCGTGCGCATAACGTCCATTGGGTGCGCCGAGGCGGGAATACGTTCCAATACTGCTTTCAGTGCGTCTGGGAGGGAGCGCAGTGACTGCAGCTTTGTGGTGTATGCAGTCAGCTCCGACTGGGTTGGCAAGTGTCCTTTTAAGAGCAGGAACGCCACTTCTTCGAACTTCGCTTTCTCGGCAAGTTCACTTATGTCATAGCCTCGGTAGGTGAGGCCCGTACCGGTTTTGCCGACGGTACATAGCGCCGTTTCGCCTGCGACTTGGCCTCGAAGGCCGGCGCCGCTTAGTTTCTTTTCTGCCATTGTATTTTCCTCTCACGTATTTGTGTTTGTTGCGAGCGAGGTGGTTGCTCGCCTCATATTCTCTGGTTCAGCTACTTATCTTTCGCCTTGTCTGCGGCCTCATTCGAGCTTCCAGCAAGACTAAGAATGCTAGGACGTTTCTGAGTCGAAGAGTGCGTCAAGCTTTTTTTCATACGCGTGGTAGCCGAGAACTTCGTAGAGCTCCATGCGGGTCTGCATTTTGTCGACGACAGCTTTCTGATCGCCATTGATAGCAATAGTCTGGTAGACGTCTAACGCTGCTTTGCTCATGGCCCTGAATGCGCTAAGCGGGTACAACACCATGCCAACGCCTTGTCCTGCGAGCTCTTCGCAATTAAACAGGGGAGTCTGGCCGAATTCGGTGATGTTGGCGAGAATAGGCACTTTCACTGCGTCGGCAAATTGTCTGTACTGTTCGAGCTCATTTATCGCTTCGGGGAAGATTGCATCGGCGCCTGCCTCAACGCAGGCAATGGCTCGTTCGATTGCGGAGTCCATACCCTCGACCGCGAGGGCGTCAGTGCGCGCCATAATGACGAAGTCATCGTCAGAGCGCGCATCGACAGCGGCCTTGACTCGGTCGACCATCTCCGACTGCGACACGATTGCTTTGTTGGGGCGATGACCGCAGCGTTTTTGGGCAACCTGGTCTTCCAAATGCACCGCAGCGGCGCCGGCTTTTTCCATCGCTTTAATCGTGCGTGCGATGTTGAAAGCGCCGCCCCAACCGGTGTCGATGTCGACAAGAAGGGGGATTTCGCTTGCGTTGCTAATGCGCTCAACATCGGCAATCACATCGTTGAGGCTTGTGATTCCCAGGTCAGGGAGTCCGTAGGAGGCATTCGCGACACCGCCACCCGACAGATAAATCGCCTTATGGCCCGCGTCTTGAGCAAGCATTGCGCAGTAGGCATTGATTGCGCCAACTATTTGCAGGGGGTTGTTTTCTTTTAAGGCTTGGCGAAATTTAGCGCCCTGTGAAATCTTCATGCGTGCTCCTCAAAGTAATTAAAACTTAAGTATTCATTCTAAAGTCTGGCTGAATCAGACAAGCTGTGACGGTGTTACGAACCAACGCCTATGGGATTTAGCTCCGAATCGTGATCTAACTGCGCCAACAGGGTCGCCTTAGCGCTAGCAATGTGGCGGCGCATTAAGAGCTCGGCCAACATTGCGTCGCGCTCTTCGATCGCATCGACAATGCGGTGATGTTCTTTGAACGCCTGCGCCGGACGCGATGGCTGGCTACTTGTCTGCACGCGATAGAGCCTCAATAGGTGATAGAGCTCGTCACAGAGGAGATTGAACAGGCGCGTATTGCCACTAAGAGAAACAATAAGGTAATGGAAATCGAGATCGCCTTCTTTTTGATAGTAGCGCTTGCCGTCTTCAGACTCGATCTGAGCTTCATGGCGCGTGAGAAGGGCGCGAAGTTGAACACAGTCGGCGGAGGTAGCCCGCTCGGCAGCGAGCCCGCAAGCGAGCCCTTCGAGTGCTTCACGGATTTCATAGATCTCAATAGCTTTCTGAATGTCTAGCTCTATAACGCGAGCGCCAACGTTCGCTTTGATCTCGACAAGTTTGCAGCCCTCTAAGCGGCGGATGGCTTCTCTTAGTGGGCCTCGGCTAATGCCATAGAGTTTGCTGAGCTGAGGTTCGTTTATTTTGGAGCCGGGGGCCAGCTCGCCTTGCACTATCGCGGTGCGAAGCGAGTCGAAGACCGAATCGGCGCGTGTGCTGCCTGTCGCTGCGGGCAGTAACGCCTCTGTCGGCGCGGCTTCTTCTCTAATATTGTCGACAATTAAGCTCATGGGAAGCGATTATGGGCGGCAAAAGGTCTTTTTACAATATTATTGTCTACAATCTTTAGGGTTGGCCCTAGAAAAAAGCGCTGGCCACGTAAGTGAACAGCGCTATATCGTTTCCTAAAGCGGTGTATTAAAGGCCATTCGGCTCCATGATGGCCTGATAGAGCAGTCGGCGAGACGTGCCTCGCACATCGGGAATGCCGTTACCGAACTGCTGAATCATACCGACAAACACGATGTTTTCGACCGGGTCGACCCAGAACCAAGTGCCCGCAGCACCACCCCAGTAGTATTCCCCTTTCGAATAGCCCTCTGCTTCGACCGGATCTTCAATAATGGCGAAGTCGAGACCAAAAGTTGTGCCATTAGCGCCGAGAATGCTATCGCCGAGTCCCTTGGGGAGTTGATTTCTGTGCATGAGCTCGACTGTGAGCGGCGCTAGGATGCGCGCGCCGTCGAGTTCGCCGCCATTGAGCAGCATCTGACTGAAGCGGAGGTAATCCATTGTCGAGCCAACGAGTCCGCCGCCCCCGCCTTCGAAATTGTGCTCGACTAAATAGCTAGGGCCATCGGTAAAACCTTCGCTTGGGAAGAGAGAGCCATCGGGGCCATAAGCATAGACTTCGGCTAAACGATCTGCCTTGTCGGCAGGCACAAAAAAGTCAGTATCGACCATTCCGAGTGGTTGGAAAATATTTTCTTCGAGGAAGTCAGAGAAGCGCTGCCCCGATAGTTTTTCGACCATGTAGCCTTGCACGTCGACCGACACGCTGTAATGCCAGAGCGAGCCAGGCTGCTGACGCAGGGGTATTTTCGCCAATTTATCGATCATGTCTTGCAGATTGGAGGCAGGGTCCAGCACCGCGGCGGCGTTGTACATGTCATCGACGGGAGATTGAGAGAACAGCCCGTAGGTAAGACCGCCTGTGTGGTTCATGAGTTCTCGCACTGTCATCGGATGATCGGGGGCCTCTGTAATCATGTTGCCATTGTCATCCATGCCTGCGTAGACCTGCAGGTCTGCGAACTCAGGGATATGGAGAGACACCGGATCCGACAGCTTAAAAAGTCCGCGCTCGTAGAGAATCATCATGGCCACGCCGGTAATCGGTTTGGTCATTGAGTAGATGCGAAAAAGGGCGTCATCAGTCATCGGCGAGCTGGCCGCAATGTCGCGCTGCCCAACTGATTCGAAATGGAATATTTTGCCGTCGCGGGCGGCCGCAGTAACGACACCGGCGAGTTTTCCTTCGTCGACGAAGCCTTGCATGGCCTGGGTTAAACGCGCAAGTCGTTGTGAATCCACGCCCACAGACTCAGGCGTCGCGAACGAAAGGCCTGCCGTTGACCGGCTTGACTGATTAGGTTGTGCTGCGCACCCGGCGAGAACGATGAGGCTGAGTGCCAGTGTGAACACACCGCGCCAAGTTGAATAAAGGGGGGTGTTTTTCTTCTTCATAAGGAGGTCGACTCTCTAGTTTGCAGAACAAGTTAACGGATCGAATTTTCGGTCGCAGGATAGGCTCGTCAGCGGCTATTTGTCTAGGGGATGTCCACGCGCTTGAGACTTGGGAGATAAGAGTGGCGCTAAAAAACCATGGTAATAATATTATTACCGTGGCTTAATAAAAGAATGAGCAATAAGCCAAGTTATTGGCATGAACGAGAGGTAGGTAAGACCAATGAGAACAACAGACTGGGAAAATCGATTCATTGCATTCGAGGGTGAGACGCTAATCGCAGACGGAAACCAGCTTGAGGTTGCGCTTAAATTGAAAAAGCAGGGCGCTGAACCCGCGCTGCGCCGTGGGGAGGTGCTAATTTTCGCAGGGGCCGATGGTCGTCAGATAGATTTGCACCTCTCGGGCAGTGAGTCTGACATCGAGCGTCGTTATGGGGTTCCTACAGCAACAGAGTCTGCTGCGCCGATTGTGGGAATTGGAGGGATAGCTGCCAAAGTAGGTGCCGAGAAGAAAACGCGTGGTCGCCCGAAGCTAGGTGTTATAGGGCGCGAGGTAACTCTCCTGCCAAGACATTGGGCGTGGCTCGACACTCAGCGGGGTGGCGCGTCTGCAACGCTACGGAGACTGGTCGATGCGGAGCGTAAGGCAAGCGTTGACTCTGATCATAGGCGGGCAAGCGAAGACCGAGCGAATCGGTTTATGTCTGCGATGGCGGGGGACCTAAAGGGCTTCGAAGAAGCTACGCGGGCCTTGTATGCGGGCAATCGAGAAAGATTCGAATTGGCGAGTGCATCATGGGCGCACGACATTAGGCATATCGCTATGAGTATGGCTGCTGATGCGTTTTCAGTCAGCGGCGAGCAAAGTTAGTGCGTAAGTCAGCGGGAATGCCAGTTGGGTGAGTGCTATACTACTCAATCTAGCACTAAAAGCTGATTGCCGATCCTATGCACAATAAGCACAATAAGCACAGTACGAACTGCCAAGACAAGAGCAACAAGACCGCAAACCGCGAAGACCCCCGCAGCGCTATATTCGGCGTTTCTGAAGTCCAGTCGCAGGGCTTGCCTCGACCAGTGCTCGAGATTTTAACAGGTCGCGAGCTCGAGATTTTAGTAGAGCGTATCATCGAAAGCGGTGCGCTGGGTCGCTCGCAAACTTACCTTAAGCTGTTGCGGTTTTTCGTCGACGCGGCACTTGCGGGACGTGTGCCTCGCGAGCTAGACATCGCGATTGGCGCACTGGGTCGTGATGAAAGTTTTGATGTTTCCTCAGATTCTGCTGTGCGCGTCGCGGTTCACCAGCTTCGTAAAAAACTAGCCAGCTACTACGCAGAGTTTGAACCAGACTCGGCGCTACGCCTAATTTTACCGAAAGGAAGGCACTCTCTTTGCGTTCTTGAGGTCGAGAGTGCTCTGGCCTCTGTTCCGGCAGAGTCTCCTATTGCCGTGTCGCCGGCGGGCTTCATCAAAAACCTGTTCTCCGTGGTTTCCGCCAGTTACGTGCCGGCGATATTACTGCTCGTGCTTATCGCGCTCTCCGCCAATCTCGTCCTGTTTTCCCGATTTATAAACGGCGGTGACACTCTGGCAATAACGCCTGCTAATCATCCGCTCTGGGCTAGTGTGCTGGCTGACGACAAACCCTTACTCATCGTCATGGGGGACTACTACATTTTTGGGGAGCTCAATACAAATGGTAACGTTGCAAGAATGGTTCGGGAATTCAGCGTGAATTCCCGAAGCGATCTCGAAGAGTTTCGCTTTGGCGATATCGCCCATGCAGAAAAATTCGTCGACCTGGATCTCAGCTACATGCCTGAAGGAAGTGCTTTCGCGCTGGCACGGGTTGCACCGCTCCTCGCGCAAAGCGGAAAATCGATCAATGTAACCATGATGTCTGACCTCTCGTCAGCCGATATACGCGCGAATCATATTATCTACATCGGTTATATAAGTGCTCTCGACCGTCTTGCGTCAATGGCTTTTGCCGGCTCGGGTCTCGCGGTAGGACGCAGTTTCGATGAGCTAATAGACTTGGATAATCTGACCTACTTTACCAGTGATGCCGGGCTGCCCGAAGAGGGTCAGCAGTTTCGTGACTACGGCTTTCTTTCTAGCTTCACAGCAAGCCGCGACACTCAGGTTATTCTCGTTGCGGGTATGCGCGATGCCGGCTTGATGCATACAGCACAAGCGTTGACCGACATCGATTCGCTCGATGAGTTGCTATTAGCACTGGGCAATGGAGCGGACGAGGCGTTAGGTAACGTCGAGGCGCTTTACGAGGTTTATGGGATAGATAGGATGAACTTCGAGGCTAAACTGGTTTACAGCAAACTGCTTGAGAGCGGCAATTTTTGGGGCTTTGTCGATGGGAGAACGTCTAACTAGGCGTGTGAAGCCATGTGCTGTATGACTCCGGGTTTGCGGCTTTCAACCTTTGAGATTTTGTATTCGTAGCGGGAGGCGGTTGGGTCTATGTCGAGGGCTTCATCGATTGCAGCGCGCAGGTCTGCCTGGGCTGCCTGTCGGGTCAGGTAGGGACCCGAAATACGGACTTGCAGAGTTTCGTCTTGCGGTTCCGAAGCGACAATATAGAAGTTCTTTGCGTTCACGCTTTGCTCTCTCATGTCTTATGCCTATCGGCATTCATGTTGTTCGCACTAGCACTTGCGGAGCGGATTTTAACGCGCCTTAAAAGCCTCGCGCTAGTTATTTTATCGGCATTTGCACTAATTTTGTTAGCAACTTTGAACTAGAAAAATTAGCGCTTTCGCGTGAAGGTTGAGGGGTTGAATTGAAAGCATGTAAGCGGGTGGGGGTGAGTGTTTCCATAGTCATCCCTGTGCTCAATGAGGCGCAAGCGCTGCCGCGAATCCTCACGGCTGTCGAGCAGTTGCAGCAAGGTTTTGAAACCGAAATTATCGTGGTCGACGGTGGCAGCACTGACGCCACCCTCGACGTTGCACATCGCTACCCGTACAGGGTACTTAACGCACCGAGAGGCAGAGCGTCGCAAATGAATGCGGGTGCTGCTCTCGCGACAGGTGAAGTGTTACTTTTTTTACATGGAGACACGACGCTACCCTTATCCGCTTGCACTCTAATCGACGCCGCTGTAAGGGAAAGTGCGACTGTGTCTGAGGCGCATCGAGGAGCGCAATGGGGTTGGTTTGACGTCAGAATCGACAGCAGAAAGTGGGCCTTTCGGCTAATCGAATTTTGCATGAATTTGAGGGCGAGGCTTACTCGCGTTTGTACCGGTGACCAAGCGCTTTTCGTTCGCAGGGAGTTGTTCGAGTCTGTTGGTGGATATCCAAACCTCGCGCTGATGGAAGACGTTGCGCTGAGTAAAATCTTACGCAAAGCAGCGCCGGCAAACCCTATCGCGGCGCAAGCTATTACGTCCGGCAGACGCTGGCTTAAGCAGGGCGTTGTGCGAACAGTACTGCTGATGTGGGAGCTGCGACTGCGCTATTTTTTCGGCGAATCGCCTCAAGCGCTCCACAGGCGCTACTACCCTGAGCAGTCAGATAAGACATAAGTTGAGCAGAGACGATAATACAACGATGAAATACCCTAACGCGCAGGTGCTGATTTTCGCGAAACAGCCGATCTCGGGCGCGGTCAAGACTCGCCTCATTCCCGCCATCGGCGTGGACGCGGCTACAAGGCTTCACTGTGCCATGACCAGGCGGGTGGGTTCGATGGTGAGCGCCTCGGCACTGGCAGCGTTTAGATTCGCGGTGGCGGGCGATGCGAGAGATGCGCTTTTCACTGAATTTCAACAGGGTCTCACGCCGATTTGTCAGGTTGGGGAGGATCTAGGTGAGCGTATGCGTAACGCAGCCAAGCAGGCATTCGACGATAAGCGTGTGCAGACAGAGGTAGTGATACTCATCGGCGCCGACTGCCCAACTCTCGGTACGAATCACCTCGAAGAGGCGTTGAGGTTTTTAGAGTCAGGTGTCGAGGTCGTATTCGTGCCTGCTGAAGATGGTGGGTATGTGTTGGTTGGAATGCGCAGGGTTGTCGATGAGTTGTTTCAAGATATTGCCTGGGGGACGTCTGAGGTCTTATCGATGAGTCTCAAAAAGCTCTCCGAGGCAGGGGTGAGCACTCAGTGTCTTGCGCCGCTCTGGGATGTCGATACTGCAGAGGATCTCCTTAAACTCGCCTCGCTTGAGCCGCCGCTATGCTGGTGAGTTTATTTTTTAGGCGGATCGCGACGATCGAAGCCAAGCATCTTCTCAGCTAATTTGGCACTGTCGATCTCGAATTTGCCTTTCTCGAGTCGATTGTGAAGCTCAACGACCTTTGTCATATCCATGCTCGGGAGTCCTTCGATGGCGGTGCGTAATTCTGCGGTAAGCCGCGCGAGTTTCTGCAGGCCCGTTGCGAGGTCCTCTGCCGTGCGCGCAGAATGCTCACGACTCTCCCGTGCATCGCGCACTTTGGCTAGAACGGCCAATAGCTCATCGCTAGGTGCGCCAGGTGTGTTCTCGGATTTCTTCACTTGAGCTAGTCTCACTCGCATTGGGTCGTCTTCGGGATATCGCAGGACGTAACTATGCGAAACCACCTCTGCTGCGCGCCTCAGATTGACGCTGCGAGCCTAGTTTATAACGTCTTCTCGTCGGATATCTTTAAGAAATAGACGCGCGCCCTGTTTGCGCGACTTACCATTGACTCGTTGAGTGGGGCAATGTCTAATCACTTTGGCAGAAGATCAAACATCCACTATACGCGCGCGGCCCATGTCTTCAGTAGTCTCCACAGAAAGCCCCCCAGATCTCCCGCAGACCTCACGCGCAGAGACAGCGATCCTGTTGATTGAGGATTGTGATGACGCGCGCCGAGACCTTACGACTATTCTTAACTTTCTAGGAGAAACGGTAGTTGCTGCGACTAGCGCCGCGTACCGTTCGGTGCTCGAGAATCAGAAGATAGCTGACAGAAAGGTGGCTCTTGCGATTATCGGCCAGTGCAGCAGCGTTCCCCTGCCCCGGGTCTTGGCAGATCTTGCCGTACACAACGAGGCGCTGCCCTACGTTTTGATGGCGGCTACAGAGACGACAGAGATTGAGGGAATTGACCCGGCCGCTCGTCTCAGAATTATGGCGCGCCTGCCTCGCGACTGTGGTTTTCAGCCTCTACTCGATGCCATTCACAAATCTAGACTATTTAATGCGCATTCGAGTCGCCTTCAGGGATCCAACCAAGTACGTGACTTCAACATGTTTCGCAGCTTGGTCGGGGAGAGTGCTCAGATCGAGCGGGTGCGCAAAATGATGGGGCAGGTTGCAAACACAGAAGTGAGCGTGCTCATTACCGGCGAATCAGGTACGGGGAAAGAGGTCGTTGCCCGTAATTTGCACAATAATTCAGCGCGCGCCGACAAAGCGTTTATACCGATCAACTGCGGCGCTATTCCTCGAGAGTTGCTCGAAAGTGAATTGTTCGGCCATGAAAAGGGTGCGTTTACCGGCGCCATTGCGACTCGCAGTGGCCGTTTTGAACTTGCAGACGGCGGCACGCTGTTTCTAGATGAGATCGGCGATATGCCGCTCTCTATGCAGGTAAAGCTTTTGAGAGTCCTTCAAGAGCGCAGCTTTGAGCGAGTCGGTGGTGCGGAAACCTTGCAGGCCGATGTGCGAATCGTCGCCGCCACCCATCGCGATCTCGAAGAGATGATCGCGTCGGGGGAGTTCAGGCAGGATCTTTATTACCGGTTAAATGTATTTCCTATCGAAATGCCTGCTCTGAGAGGAAGGCCAGAGGACATCCCCGTGCTCTTGAATGAATTGATAGCAACGCTCGAGCGCGAAGGGCGGGGGTCGGTACGTTTTAATTCCCACGCCATTGCGGTCTTGGCTAAGCACAGCTGGCCCGGCAACGTGCGTGAGCTTGCTAACCTCGTCGAACGCATGGCCATACTCTATCCTCACGGCATTGTGGGTGTCAGGGATTTGCCGGAGAAGTTGGTAGCAGCTGCAGAGAAACGCGAGGCGTCGCATGACGCAGGCGCGCCCGATAGCCTTGCTGACGCGCAGGCAATTGACTCGAATACGAAGCCGTTCGTACCCGAAGGGCTGCCCCTGGCAGGTCTCGACTTAAAAGAGTATTTAGCTCGTTTGGAGCGCGACTTAATCGAAAAAGCCCTCGACGACAGCAGTGGCGTTGTTACCCGAGCGGCGGACCGACTAAGCATCGGTAGGACGACCCTCGTCGAGAAGATGCGTAAATATAAATTGTCGAGATTACAAGAGGATGCGCTTGAGTCGGGTTCGAACGACGAGCGAGATAGTGCGTCTGACTCCAGTACTACTCGAAACTCCCCGCACAGGCTCCAGTAGCCTTCAGTCGAAGTCTTGCGTATCGGGTAGTGGTATACGTGTGTGCTGCGCTACGCTGTCCGTCATTCTCAACTCACCTGCCGCGAACCAGGCTACTACCTTAGGGTAAAGCGTGTGTTCTTGTTGCAATACGCGGGCGGCAAGAGACTCTGCCGTATCGGTCTGTGTGACGGGAACACTATGCCGCGCGATAACGGGTCCGCCGTCCAGCTCCTCGGTAACAAAATGCACGCTCGCACCGTGCCGTGTCACTTTCGCATCCAGTGCGCGCTGATGCGTGTTTACTCCAGCGAAATCGGGTAGCAAAGAGGGGTGTATATTGAGTAAGCGCCCAGCGTAGTGCGAAACAAACGCAGCTGACAGTATGCGCATGAAACCAGCTAGCACGACGAGGTCGGGCTCGAATTGATCGATTATGTCCATGAGGGCCGAATCGAATTCTTCGCGCGTAGCGAAGGCCAAGTGCGACAAGTGCGCAGTCGGTATCCCCGCCTTTTTGGCGCGGGTTAGCCCAAACGCATCGGCTTTGTTGGAGATCACGGCGCGAATAGAATAGCCCCCCTCGTCGGCGCAATCGATAAGCGCTTGGAGGTTGCTACCGCTGCCTGAAATAAGGACAACAACAGAGCAGCGGCCGCTCTCTTTTTGGTCAGTGGAGAGAGTCACGATTACGCGTAGACGACCGACTCGGCGGTGGCATTCGCCTTCTGGCGAATGGAGCCAATCTTGAAGGCGGCAATGCTGCCCGCGTTAAGGAGGGTCAGCGCCTGATCAGCCTGGCGCTCTTCGACGCATAAAATCATGCCAATGCCGCAGTTAAATGTACGAAGCATCTCACTCTCGCTGATGTTGCCCTCGGTCTGCAGCCAATCGAATATCGCGGGGCGTTGCCACGCATTTAGGTCGATTACGGCCTGTGCATCGTCAGGCAGCACGCGCGGTATGTTTTCAGTAAAGCCGCCGCCGGTAATATGAGCGAGCGCATTTATCTCTATGCTTTGCGCGAGCGAAGCGAGAGTCTTCACGTAAATAGTCGTTGGTTCGAGCAAGGTTTCGCCAAGGCTCGATTCTTCGAAAGGTGCACTAAGGTCTGCTTTGCTGCGCTCGATGACTTTGCGAATGAGCGAGTAGCCGTTGGAGTGGGGGCCAGAGGAGGCGAGGCCGATTAGCACATTCCCCACTTTTACTTTCGATGGATCAATAATCTTGGATTTCTCGACCACGCCGACGGCAAAACCCGCGAGGTCATAGTCCTCACCCTCGTACATGCCCGGCATCTCCGCGGTTTCACCACCGATAAGTGCGCAGCCGGCAAGCTCGCAGCCTTTGCCGATACCGGTCACAACATCGGTCGCGGTGGCGATATTGAGTCCCCCGGTTGCGTAGTAATCGAGGAAGAAAAGAGGCTCTGCTCCGCAGACGATGAGGTCGTTGACGCACATCGCGACGAGGTCTATTCCGATGGTGTCGTGCTTACCCATCTGCATTGCTAGTCGTAGCTTTGTGCCGACGCCGTCGGTGGCAGAGACTAGAACCGGCTGCTTATAACCTGCAGGTATTTCACACAGGGCGCCGAATCCGCCAATCTGAGACATTACCTCTGGGCGATGAGTTCGTTTGGTTACCGCTTTGATATTTTCGACGAGCGCGTTGCCTGCATCGATATCGACTCCTGCATCTCGGTAGCTGAGCGCGGTGCGTTCGGGCGTTGTTGCCGTGTTGCTGTTGCTACCGTCTTTGGCGGTTGTCATGGGTTTTCCTCGGTTAGTGGCGGCGCGTCTGGTTCATTTTGGCACTGTCGAACGACGCTCCGAGAGCGTTTTGACTCAACTCTCCAATTTTAGCAAGAAGTGTTCACGCAGTCAGTCTTAAATGCGTGGCATCGCAGTGATTGAATTGAAGAGCTTTGGCGTGTGTTGTGCTGGGAACTAGGTTAAGGCTCGCTATTGCAGTATGATTCTTCCGCATGAATATCCTCTCAAACCCCGCGTCTCTCTACAGGCGGCTAGCGCGCTGTCTTGCCGTCGGTTTAGTCTTTGGATTCTTGTTTTCTCCTGCCGTGCAGGCGGTGCAGATCGAAGGCCTTTATAGCCATCAAACTCAGGTTTCGGGTGATGATGAATCAGAGCGCGCGCAGGCCTTTGCGACTGCGCTCGCCGCGGTCATCGTGAAGTTGACAGGTGGCGAGGACGCGCTGCTAGTTCCTGGCGTTGACCGCGCGCTAGCCCGCGCGCGTGACTTCGTTGAAGGTGTAAGTTACTCGAGTGTTGGCGACGCTGCGTCTGGGCAAACACAGAGAATGATCAACGTAGATCTATCCCAGGCGTTGGTTGATGCGCTATTGAGTGACCTCGGTATTCCGATCTGGAATATCAATAGACCGAGCATTTTGGTCTGGGTCGCTATTCAATCACCTGAAGGCAGTCGGCGTTTGATGAACCTCGAAACAGATCAGCTGATGGTCGACTCACTTGTCGAATTTGCGGATTCACGCGGTCTCCCGTTACTCTTTCCAGTGCTTGATTTTGAGGACCGAAGAAATCTTACGATCGATAACCTCTGGGATCTGCGCAGCGAGGCGATCAATCAGGCGAGTGCTCGTTATGGTGCCGACGGCATTTTAGCTGGGCGTATTCACTTTACCCCAACGGGGGAGCTTGTAGGGCTTTGGCAGTTCCAATTTCAGGGTGAGGCTCAGATTTTTGATGGGCTTGATTCGGATCTCAAGGCCTATCTCGAAGCGCCTCTCAGGAAGGTGACAGATCAGCTTGCAGACTATTTTGCGCTGCCTTCAGTCAGCAGCTTCGAGCGGAGTATCACGCTGCGAGTCGATGGCATCCGCACCCTTGCCGATTACGCCGCGCTACTGGCCTATGTGCGCCAGTTAGGCATTGTGCCGGAGTCCTCACTTGCCTCTCTCGATGCCGAACGAGTAGAGCTCAACCTCGCCGTGCTAGGCGACGCCATTCGGCTTCGCGAGTTGATTGCTCTCGACAGAGATCTTTTGCCAATCGATTCAACCCGCAGCGAGACTGAGCTGCTCCATTACCGATGGACGCGATAGGTATGAGTGGTTCTAGAGATGAGTCTCGTCAGGGTGGCGAGCCCTATGACCAGCTTGCGCTCGGGCTGTCGCTGGATGACTCCGCAGTATTTGAGAATTTTTTTCCCTGCGACGGTAACGCCCTAGCGCTCGCGAAGCTTAGAGATCTTGGGACGAGCAGCGAGGAGGGGGATTTTATCTTCCTGTGGGGAGAGGGCTCTCCGGGCTTGACTCATTTGCTGCAGGCCGCCTGCCATCATGGAGCAGAAGCGGGCCTGTCCGTTTTCTACCTGTCCTTGAAAGAGCGCGATCATTTGGCACCCGATATCATTGAAGGGCTTGAGAGCCTCGATATTATCTGCCTCGATGATGTCGATGCAGTTGCAGGGCATGCCGACTGGGAAGCGTCATTATTTACACTTTTCAATAAAATAAGGGACGCGCGGCGAACCCTTATTTTATCCTCGCGACTAACGCCGGCGAATTTACGGATTGCGTTACCAGATTTAAAATCGCGCCTACAATCTGGCCTCACTCTTCAGGTGCATGAATTAGATGACAGACAGAAACGCGACGCGCTGATCATGCGCGCTGGCTTGAGGGGGATCGACATGAGTACGGGCGTAGCGGATTATGTGCTGTCGCGTGCTGAACGCGGACTTCCTGCGCTACTTAACGTGCTTGATCGCCTCGATGAGAGCACAATCAAGCAGAAACGCCTGCTGACAATCCCCTTAGTCAAAGCAACGCTCGGCTGGTAGTGCGATCGAAATTCGTAGAATGCTCGGAGCTGGGTTACACCACCGCTTGCCACAAAATCCCTACAGCGGTGTTTTGAAATGTTCCCGATAGCTTCGAATAAATAACACTAAGGTGACGAACAAACCCACGCAAAGGCTTACCTCTATCACGCCCTGAACGAGTTGCTCTGCTCTGAATGCAACGAGAACGCCATGGATGAAGTAAAGGAGAACGACAAAACTCATCCAGCCGTAAGTCCGCGCGCGAGTAGTTTGCAAGCCGCGCGCGAAGAGTAGAAGCGGAAACACCTGAATTAAGCTAATGACGGTGCTCCCAAGGCTCACTTCGCCGAGCATAAGCGGTGTGCTGATGATAAAGAACGCGATAAGGCTATAGTAAAACGCGAGTACGGCGAGGCGATTAAGGGCCACGCTGCGTAGGAGTTCCGTTGCAGGATTCATGCTAGTTCCGTGAGTCTAGTTTGGTCGCCAGTCGCGCTATGCGTTTGCCAAGTGCGAGGCACAAAGCGGCTTCGTCTTCACTGAGGGGCGCTGTCCCATCGGTGCCTGTCACATGGCTAGCCCCGTAAGGGGTGCCGCCAGTAGTCGTCGTGCTAAGCGCGGCCTCGGAGTAGGGGATGCCACAGTAAATCATCCCATGGTGGAGTAACGGCAAAGCCATGCTTAGCTGTGTGCTCTCTTGCCCACCGTGTAGCGACGAGGTTGAGGTGAAGGTAGCAAAAGGTTTGTCGATAAGCGCACCCGAACTCCACAGAGAGCCGGTGCCGTCGATGAAATATTTGAGAGCGGCCGCCATATTTCCAAATCGCGTAGGGCTGCCCATAATGAGTCCCATGCAGTGGCGCAAATCTTCTTCAGTGCAGTAGACAGCACCGGTTTCCGGTATCTGCGGCTCACTCGCCTCGGTATTGGCCGAGACCGACGGCACTGTTCGCAACCGAGCTTCAACTCTTTGACCGTTGATCTCAATCTGCTCTATTCCCCGAGCAATTGTCTGCGCCATTTTTTCCGTTGCGCCATAGCGACTATAGAAGAGAACAAGTACGTAAGGCGTATTCAAGAGTCGGCTCCCGAGGCTAGCGTCGTTATAAACGCGTGAATCGTTTCTGTGGCCAGTAGCTGTTTATCGACTGCGCCGCGGCGTTTGTATTCGATTACGCCGTCGGCGAGAGAACGCGGAGAGATAACGAGTCGATGGGGGATACCGATCAGTTCAGAGTCAGCAAACTTGACACCCGGGCTCGTTTTTTTGTCCCTGTCATCAAGCAATACTTCAATACCGAGACCCTGGGCTAGTTGATAAATATCCTCCGACACTGTGCAGACGAGTTCGGATTTATGTGCATCTACCTGTACGATAACGAGTTGAAACGGAGCAATATTTTCTGGCCAAACGATGCCGTGTTGGTCATGATTTTGCTCGATGCAGGCGGCGACGACTCGGGTTACACCAATGCCGTAACAACCCATCGACATAACCACACTTTTGCCGTTTTCATCTAGCGCTGTTGCTTTGAGCGCCGCGCTGTATTTGTCACCGAGTTGGAAGATATGACCGACTTCGATGCCGCGCTTTACTGCGAGAGTCCCCTTGCCGTCGGGGCTAATGTCGCCTTCCTGCACGCAGCGGATATCCACGGCTTCATGAAAACGTGTAGTGTCGTCCCAGTTGGCATCGACTAGATGGGTGTCATCTTTGTTGGCCCCACAGACGAAGTTTGTAAGATCGGTGACGCTGTGATCTGCATAGCTATAGGCGAATTTCGTGCTTGGCCCCAGTGCCCCTGGCTTGCATCCAAGTGCCTTTTGGATGAGTTCGTCATCAGCGAACTCGAGTGGGCTTGCCACGTGAGTGAGTTTGGCTGCTTTGGTCTCATTTAATGTTTGGTCGCCGCGGAGGAAAAGCGCGACTAGCTCGCCGGTTTTTTCTCCCTCTGCATCGCAGCCCAGTACGACGAGCGTTTTGATGCAGCTTGTCGCCTCGACCGAAAGGAAGGCGCAGAGGTCTTCAATCGAGTGCGCGTCTGAGGTTGCTACTTCCTGTGGTGCCCGGAGCGTTGACTCTTGGGGTAACGGGGGAAGGCCGCCGGTTGCCATCTCCATGTTGGCCGCATAGCTGCCATCGCTGCTGAAGACTATTTCATCTTCGCCCGAATCCGCGAGTACGTGAAACTCATGTGAAGTGTTGCCGCCGATATTGCCTGAGTCAGCTGCGACGGGCCTGAAATCTAGCCCAAGACGCGAGAAGATGGCGCTGTAAGTTGTGTGCATTTGTTGGTAAGTCTGATCGAGAGAGGCTTGATCCATATGAAATGAATAGGCGTCTTTCATCGTGAATTCACGTGCCCGCATAACACCAAATCGCGGGCGACGTTCATCGCGGAACTTGGTCTGTATTTGATAAAGATTGGCAGGCAGTTGACGGTAGCTATTTATCTCGTTGCGCACCAAATCGGTGATCACTTCCTCATGCGTCGGCCCAAGGCAGAAATCGCGCTCATGCCTATCTGTAAATCGGAGTAGTTCTGGGCCCATGGTTTGCCAACGTCCCGTTTCGAGCCAAAGCTCAGCGGGTTGGACAACAGGCATAGACACCTCCATCGCGCCCGCTTTGTCCATCTCATCTCGAACGATGTCTGTCACCTTGCGAAGCACCCGTAGGCCCAAAGGTAGCCAAGTGTAGAGGCCGGTTGCCAGTTTGCGGATAAGTCCTGCTCGAATCATTAGTTGATGACTGGCAGTTTCTGCGTCCGAAGGGGTCTCTTTGACGGTCGCAAGGAGGTATTGACTAGCGCGCATTGAAAGGTGTTCCTTGTAAATTTTAGGAGGATGCCGGAAGGGAATCATAAAGTAAAAAGGCAGCCCGTGGGCTGCCTTTTTTGCGATTGACTCGCCGTCTCTCCGCCGATGAGTTTACACGGGCGACGGCTGTACGCGAATCACTAGACCGCGAAGTCTTTGAGCTTCTTCAGAGGAAGCACTTTGACCCGAGTTGTCGCAGGCTTCTTGGGGATATCCATCAATTCGCCAGGCTTGAAGGGGTTGGGTACATTCTTGCGCGCAGGGCGAGCAGGGCGAACCACAGATTTGATTTTCAGAAGGCCTGGGAGAGTGAACTCGCCGACTGCGCGCTTCTTAACATGACGCTCGATCAAGACTGTCAATTCCTCGATTACAGCAGCAACATTTTTCTTGCTTAATTCTGTATTGCTTGCAATTTCATTGAGTATTTCAGTCTTTGTGTATTTCTTCTGGATTGCTGGAGCCTTGCGTGCAACAGGCGCCGCTTTTGCTTTTGCAGCAGCTTTTTTAGGAGATTTCTTAACAGCCATGCCCACTCTCTTCTGTATAGTCAGTTAATAGAGGTTGTTTTTCTCTTGAGTCAGTTGCTGTTAAAACACTAGCAACAACACTCAACGCGTTCTTTATAAAACATTCAACTTATGCCCGCAAGCGTTTGCGCCCCTCTTTTTCGGTATAAGTTGATCGAAACCGGTAGTTTCTTCATTGGCACAATTCACTGTATTGCAAACGAGTAAATTGGTAACCCTCAAGCGCTAGCTACTCACGGTTGTGTGAGACCACGATAATCATGTTGAGTTAATGGAAAAGGAATGTTAAACGAGGCGAATCGAGGGTGATGCTAAATTCCGAACTAGGTTATAATTCGCGGTTAATTGCCAATGCCCTTGAGTAACATTCAAGGCTGCGACAAGCTACTTGGGTTTTAGAGTAATCAGGAATTATTTAAATGCCTATTTATGAATATCGCTGCGAAAGCTGCGAACAGACGCTAGAGGCGCTCCAGCGAATGAGCGATGAGCCTCTAAAGCTTTGCCCATCGTGCGGCAAGGAGACCCTCAGTAAAATGGTTTCCGCTGCGAGTTTCAGGTTGAAGGGCGGGGGTTGGTATGAAACCGACTTTAAGACCGGCAAGAAGAAGCAACTCGCGGACTCTGGTTCTGGCTCTGGTTCTAGTTCTGGTTCGAGTTCTGGCTCAGACGCAGGGTCAGCGACGTCGACGCCGAAGGCAGCTATCTAGACTGCCCTCGATGAGGGTGGCAAAGGGCAACTAAACGATTAAATGAGCACTATGCCAGAGGTCTTCGAGGGCCTCGTGGCGACACAACACGACTAATTCAGGGAAAAGTTATGCGCAGCAACTATTGCGGTGAGCTAAACGAAACATTCGTAGGACAACAGGTAGAGCTCTGCGGTTGGGTTCACCGTCGTCGCGATCACGGTGGCGTAATCTTCCTTGACGTGCGTGATCGCGAAGGTTTGGCGCAGGTGGTCTTCGACCCGGACACCGATGAGGCCTTTGCTCTCGCGGAAACGGTTAGAAACGAATTTGTCGTCAAAGTGACCGGCCTCGTTCGTCCGCGCCCTGAGGGTACTTCGAACAGCGGGCTTGGCACAGGCGCAATCGAGGTCCTGGGAAAGCAGTTAGAGATACTCAATGCCGCTGCAACGCCTCCCTTTCAACTCGATGAGCATGCCTCCGTGGGTGAGGATATTCGTCTGCGTTATCGCTATGTAGACCTGCGCCGTCCTGAGATGACCGAGCGCCTCCGCTTCCGTTCAAAGGTGACCAATACTGTCCGCAATTTCTTCGACGATAATGGCTTTATAGACGTTGAAACACCCCTTTTGACCAAAGCAACGCCAGAGGGCGCGCGCGATTACCTTGTCCCAAGCCGAACGCATCCAAGTCGTTTCTTTGCGTTACCTCAGTCGCCTCAGCTATTTAAGCAGATACTTATGGCAGCGGGCATGGATCGCTATTATCAGATTGCTAAATGTTTCCGTGACGAAGATCTGCGCGCCGACCGACAGCCTGAGTTCACTCAGATCGACGTCGAAACCTCATTCATGGACGAAGAGCAAATAATGACGACGATGGAGGGGATGATAAGCGGCGTCTTCAAAAAGCATCTCGGAGTCGAGCTCGGTGAATTTCCACGCATGCCGTTCTCCGAGGCGATGAATCGCTATGGCTCTGACAAGCCGGATCTGCGCATTGATCTAGAGCTTGTCGATATCGCAGAGCTCATGAAAGACGTTGATTTTAAGGTTTTCAGCGGGCCGGCAAACGATGCAGGTAGCCGCGTAGTTGCACTTCGAGTGCCGGGTGGCGCTGAAATTAGCCGGAAGTCGATTGATGAATACACGAAATACGTCTCAATTTACGGCGCAAGGGGGCTTGCGTGGGTGAAGGTCAACGACCGCGCTGCTGGGCTCGAAGGCTTGCAATCACCCATTCTGAAGTTCATGCCTGACGTGGTTGTTGAGGCTCTGTTGGCAAAACTAGGCGCCGAGACAGGAGATATTATTTTCTTCGGGGCAGACAAGGCGAAGGTCGTAAACGAGGCGATCGGTGCGCTGCGAATAAAAGTTGCCGAGGATCTGGGTCTAGTAAAAGACTGTTGGGCACCACTTTGGGTTGTTGATTTCCCAATGTTCGAGACGAACAGCGAAGGCAACCTCACGTCCCTACATCATCCGTTTACAGCACCAGCCTGTTCCGTTTCTGAGCTGAAGAATTCACCTGCGACTGCACTTTCACGTGCCTACGACATGGTGCTCAACGGCACTGAATTGGGCGGTGGCTCAATACGCATCAACAAACCGGAGATGCAACAATCCGTCTTCGAAGTCCTTGGGATTGGCGAGGAGGAAGCTCAGGAAAAGTTCGGATTCTTGCTCGATGCGCTCAGTTATGGCTGCCCTCCCCATGGTGGCATCGCCTTCGGCCTCGATCGTCTCATTATGCTTATGACAGGCGCTACCTCGATTCGCGATGTTATCGCCTTCCCCAAGACCCAGTCTGCGGCATGTCCATTGACCGAAGCGCCGGGTGAGGTGTCCACCAAGCAGCTGCGCGAGCTCAATATTCGCCTACGCGAGCAGCCCAAGCCTGAGGCCGATGCCTAGCCGATTAATTGAGTGTGAGGCGAGCTAATCGCTAAACGCCTACGTTGAGCAAAATAATAATGACGGGCGCCGGCGCGGCGACCCCTGAGGATAAGAAAACACTGGAGTGAAGCATGGCGGGCCATAGTAAATGGGCGAACATCAAGCATCGAAAGGCTGGACAGGACGCCAAACGAGGCAAGATATTTACCAAAATTATCCGTGAGCTAACGGTCGCTGCAAAGTCGGGTGGAGGCAACGTCGCCGACAATCCACGACTGCGTGCAATTATGGACAAAGCGCTTTCGGCAAACATGACCCGCGACACTATTGATCGTGCGATTGCTCGAGGAGCGGGCACTGCAGAAAACGAAAACCTCGAAGAGTTAGACTATGAAGGCTACGGCCCGGGTGGGGTAG
>Ga0222714_10000772_pt1 | contig 36432 bp, 36 predicted proteins | sample C33_3DmetaG_FD_165048 | JGI IMG/M metagenome (GOLD analysis project Ga0222714, IMG submission 165048) | Estuarine water microbial communities from San Francisco Bay, California, United States - C33_3D | ecosystem: Environmental > Aquatic > Marine > Unclassified | place: USA: California...
CTCTCTTCGGCGCAACGAGAGTTTGGCTATAGAAGTATAAAAAGTTTAAATTAATGAAAGAATCAGCATTAATCAATGGAGAGTGTTTCGATCTTAAAGATGCAAAAATTTCCATTTTTGATCGAGGTTTTTTATTTGGTGACTCCATTTATGAGGTCTTTAAAACTCAAAACAGTATTCCATTATATTTTGATGCCCACTGGGAGAGGTTTTTAGAGTCATGCAGACTCATCAGCCTTGATATACCTTTTGATAAAGATGAACTTTTTTCTAGTTTAAAGAAAATTTTCAAGTACTCGGAGATAGCATCTAAGGAAGATATCTACATCCGAATGATATTTACTAGAGGTATAGGATTGGATCTTGATATTGCCTCGGCCAGTGATCCTGGCTTAATCATCTTTACCAAGAAATTGCCATCATGGAATCAGCAATTTTACTCAAGAGGGATAAAATTGTGGCTAGGGGACGTATTAAGAAATTCTACTAGATCTCTAAGTCCTAGCATAAAGGGAGGGAACTACCTAAATAATATATTAGGGTTGACAGATGCTAAAAATCATCATTGTGAAGATGTCTTATTTTATAATCATGATGGTCTTGTTACTGAATGCTCAAATTCAAATTTCTTCGTAATTCATGATCATCAGATTATTACCGCACCTGTAAGGCATGGCTTATTAAAAGGTATTACTCGCAAAGTACTACTGGAGGAAATCAATATAGATTCTTATGAATTTGTCGAGGCTGAAATTGATAATGCTTTGTTAGAAAAGTCAAGAGAAGCATTCATCACCAGTACTACCAGAGGCGTGATGCCTGTAGGATCGATAAGATCCGGTGCTTTTGAGAAAGAATATTATGTGGGCAGTGATTCAGTAGTGCATGTAATCCAAAAACTTTATGAAGAGCAAGTTGAGTTACATTTGAAAGAGTTTAGTTCTCTTGGCCTAAGTGAATAGGTTTAGGTTTATTTTAAATAGTATAATGACTTCCACGCGCCCGTAGTTCAGCTGGATAGAACGCCGGCCTACGAAGCCGGAAGTCGGGAGTTCGAATCTCTCCGGGCGCGCCACTTAGTGACACACATTGTTTGATAGTCCGACGGTCATTGCGTCAAAACCAGTTTTAATGGTTGTCTCAATGAGACCGATGCTTTGATTTTCAAGTGAGTACACAGAGATATTTGGTGTATCTGCGAATGCAATGTATGCGGTTCTTCCATCTACTGAGCCAAAGGTCTCAATAGGAATGCCAGCAAAATTACCCGCATCCACAATATTGAGCGTGACATTATCAAAGAGTAGATAATTATTTGTTGTGGTCCCCATAAATAAATTGAATCGGTCAAACCGACCAACAGTAATAAGATTTAGATTTGAACTTAACGTACCATCAAAATAAACATTAAACTGATTTTGATCTACTGATAAAAATCTTCCGCTCACTTGATCGATCATATACATAAAAGACCCAGACGGTGTTGTATAGGGTCTTGCAGGCATATCACCAATTTGAAAAGAATTAAAGATTATCTTTGAAAAGGCATTGATAGCATAAACCTCGCCGCTAAGATTATTTGAGATATATATATATCTTCCATCAAGACTTCTTGAGGGTGAGGATAGTAACGCTCTTTCCGAGATAATTGGTAATTCAATTTCTGAATATACTTGTGTGTTCAGATCCAAAAAGCCAATCCATGCATTCTGATATCCCGAGAAGAAAAGCTCAATCTCATTTGTATCAAATAGGACCGCACTGGTTGGAGGAAAATCATGGATTGTAAAAATAGTGCTTGCTCCGTAGGCACTAATGTATTGAATCCCACCTTCGGATAGATTAGTGAACGCAATTTTTGTTCCTGATGGATCCATTACTCCAAATTCAGGAATGACATCAAGGCTCATTTCTGAGGCTATGGATAAATTTCTTAAATCGATAAAATTTGCAGTATTATCCTCGAGGCTTGTAAATATTAATACCGGAGCAAAGGGCGTAGCAAATAATTCATGGACTTGCTTGTGGGTATCAATGACTGCGATGGAGTCATTTTGAGATAAATCGATAATTTCAATTTGATTCACCTCGTTGCTTGAGACAAAAAGTAAATCAAGCGTATTAGAGATACCAGTTTGCGAGAGCAGGCTTGAACTTCCGAAACAAAAAAAAATAATTAAATATTTTTTCATTTATGAGCTAGCTTAAGCCTAGATAGGGGTATATAAAATCACTAACTGTATGAAAATTATCAGTTACCAAAATAAGTCCAAACAGCATTACAACAGCGGCACTAATTAAATTTAGGCTTTTCCTGTAGCTACTGATAGCCAGCATAAATGTTTTAGATTTTGATAAGAATAGTGCGCTTAAGAAGAAGGGGATGGCAACACCCAATCCAAAAATAAACATGATTGACCCTCCTATTACTGGGCTGCCAATAGCACCCACATAAACAATAAGAGTCCCAATGATGGCACCTCCAAAACACGCAGTGCAACCAAGAGCAAAACCTATCGATCCAATGACAGTCGCAAATAAATCTTTTTGATTGAATTTTTGAATTGCATCAGGAGCCATGACAGGACATGCTGATATTTTATTTCCTCTAAAAATCATCCAAATACCCAGTCCAATGACAACAAGACCAGAGGCAATAGAGACATTTCGACTATGCACCGAAAATAATAACTGAGCCTGATTACCAGCGTAGCCAATCACAATGCCTGCGAGCACATATAACAGGAGGAAGCCAATGATAAAACTTGTTGCGATAAGTAGCATTTTATTTCGAGCCGATTGTAAATAATTTACAGGATTATGTGATTGCGCAGAATTTGTTAGACCCCCCATAATCCCTCCAAACATAATGACAAGTTGCAGTAAGCAAGGCGTCAGTACTGAAGATAAAAGTCCTGCCCCTAGCGCAAGCACAGCAATCCAAGTTATATCATTTCTAGATTTAAGTTCTTCAGGTAATTCTATGCCTCCTTCCCATCGTCCAACAAAAGTGAGTGGCTCCTGACTGTTTAGATAATTGTTTGATATAAAAAGTTCTATGACATCATCATTGGTAATTTGAATGGGGTTATTCTCTGGGTCAAACTTTGAGAAAGAGAACGTTGATAACCTATGATGAGATGCCTCATTAGGACCCTCAGAAAAGTTAGGTAGGTATTCTTGGTCATTTATTCTTAGAATGACATTCGGGAGAGCGCCCGGTAAATCATCGGTATGCATTGTCTCATTGATAAAGAAAATAAAATTTCTATCAGGACGTAAATTATTAACAGTCATTGCGCGGTCTACGTACTGAAAATATTCTGTTGTCGCAAAGGTGCCTGTGATCTCAATGAGATTAGTATTTATGATCTCTCGAGTTAGATAGCTTGCGACAGTGTCTGCTCTTATAAGGCGTGACTCATTACCGGCAGATTGCATGAGATTATTGCCTTGAATGGTATAGGGCAATATAAGCCAAGAGCAAGCAATAAGAAGCGCTAACAAGGATAAGCTAACAAGCTTAACCGGATTATAAAAATTAGTTTCCATAAAAATCTCTAAAGCCCTCTAGTATCACCTCTGCCGAATCATTGAATGAAAAGATATTCATCAGTTCTCTATTGGGGCCAAATAAATAAATACTTGAGGTATGTTGAACTACATAGCTGCTAGGTGTCTTTGTCACTGTGTAGCTCACCTTAAAATTAGTACTTGCACTGTTAATTTGATTAATACTGCCAGAAAGCCCTAACATTCTGGGATGAAAGGCAGAGGCATAGTCATGAGTGATCTGAGGTGTATCTCTCTCAGTGTCTACACTAATAAAAATGCCTTGGCTATTGGCAGGCATTTCCTGGAGTGCCATTCCCATATTAAATCCCATCAATGGGCAAACATCTGGACAGTTAGTAAATCCAAAACCGACCAAAGTATAGTTATTGTCTAATATGGATTGATCGATAGAATTGCCTAAATGATCGGTAAGCTGAAACTCTGGAACGATATTAAATCCTTCCATGACAGAAACATCTTGCATGGCCATTGAATGCACATGCTCTTCCTGTGCAAATGAAGAGAGGGCAATCATCATCATGATTGCCCCGAGATAAAAAAAATTACATCGCATGCTTAGTAGTTAAGTGCGACCCCTTCGATTGGATTAATCCCATTATGGAAGTTGCCCTGATCTCGAACTACGCTTGAATTTCCATTCTCGTCATAATGAACGAAAATGATACCATGGGCATCACCGTTTTGGGGCATATCGATAACCCTCAAAAGCTCACGCGTTGGCTCATCATATACATACAGCCGACCCTCAGCATTGCTGGTAGCCCACATTTCTCTCCCATTTGGTGCCAAGATGACATGGTCTACTTTATAGCCACCATAAACTGTCTCAATCGCGTGTCCTTCATGGACATCAATAATAGTCAGGGTTCTTCCTAGGTGAGAGGCGCCTTCTCCTTTATCTGCTACCCATATCTCTGACTCATCAGCATTAAATGAGGCTCCGTATGGCCCAATACCCGTTCCATTGGTCCAGTCAACGACACCGGTATTGAGATTAATTTTAGATATATTTGAAGTCGAGGTAATGATATAAAGATTCTCTTTAGCTGAATCAATAAGCGCCCAATTAGGACGGTAGCCTGGCACAGGAAACTCCATCTCAACTTCCCAGGTAGTTGCATTGATTTTTGCGACCCAAAAAGGTCTCATGGCCATCAGCCTGCCTTGATATATTGAGGTAACTGCGCGCATACCACTGGCACGACCAGGTGCGTAGCCTGCTGGCTCCATCAGTGCATAAATATACTCATAATCAGGATCGGCCCATGTTGTATAAATCATTCCACCAAGGTCTTGGTCATACAGAGCCGCAACAACTTCATCTGTATCTGGGTCGTAGATCATCAAGCCTGGCCCATCTGGATCTCTCGCAAACATATCAAATAACATGTAATCACCAAAGACCGCACCATGATGCAAGCGTGCACCAATGGTGACTTGCTTGATAGGTTGCAAAGTCAGCGCATCAGCAACCACCATAGTTTGTGAGCCACTCGGATCAGGCCTTCCGTCGGGCCCTGGCTCTCTTGGGCCTGTGATATATACTTGCGTTCCATCAGGTGAGACAGCAGAGGTATGGACTGTGGCTCTTAAATCATCTGAGAACTGGTAGCTTGCAATGACCTCAAAGGTTTCCGCGTCCCCAACAACCACTTGATTGCTTGAGGGTCCGACATACCCATCGAATAAAACATTCGGCGAGCTATTGGTTCCAACATTCTCATAAAAATATGTTTTTCCAGGTTCGGGAGTAAATTTAGGTTCGCCTGGATCAAAGGTTGCAACAACTCTTGCATCATAATCCCTTCTTAAGCTTCCCTCATTAGATCTTCTTACCCAGTTAGCAGCCAAATCTGAGAAGTTTTCAATTTCTTCGATTTGACGATCTCGGTCGGTTTTCATGAATTCAAATTGAGTGGCTCTGTTTCCTCTGGCGGCTGCCTGATTAAGAAGCATCTCAATACGCATTTCCTCGCTGTAAGGAAGGCCCGCCATAGACCTTATATATATTGCAATTGCAGCAAGCTCTTCATCAGAAAAGTTAAAGCTTGCCATCATAGGTGCCATAACTGGATTACTCTCTCCCTGTGCGAAAATGTCACTCGCGACAGGTCCAAAAAGTAAATTAGGGCCGATGAGACCCTCGCCGCCAGCTCCATGACAGGTGGCACAACTAGCAGGTGCATTATAAAGCTCCTCACCTTGGGCTAGTACCGCCTCCATTGGTAAACGATCAAATAACTGAGCGTTTAAGTTTGAGCAAAAAATGAATGCAGATAAGGCTATAATTTTTTTCATAATATTTTTTTCTGTATGTCTATTAATAAAGTTATTCTAAATCGATCTTACCAATCGTATGATTGTATGACAATGATTAACGAATAATAAACTTTAAGGAGTGTAGGTATGGAGTGTAAGTGCGGCAGAAGCCCAACAGGTAAATGTATTGGTTGGCACGGACTATCTGACGAAGATTACAAAAAGAAGCTCAAAGAATATCAAGCTAAAAATGAAAAAATAATTAGATAAAAGGATATCTATACTTTTATAAAGATGATTGATAGCAAAAAAAGATTTTCTTTGTATTATTGGCCTACGCCTAATGGCAGAAAAATTTCAATTATGCTTGCTGAGCTAGATATTGAATATGAACTTATTCCAGTCAATATTGGAAACGATGAGCAGCTTACCCCTTCGTTTATAAAAAAGAACCTCAATCACAAAATCCCAGTTCTTTATGATCAAAAGATTGATGCCTATTTGATGGAGTCAGCATACATACTTCTATACCTGTCAGATGAATTTAAGGCGTTAGCGCCTGAACATCGGGCTGCAAGAATAGAGATGATGCAATGGCTTTTTTTCCAAGCTGCACATATCGGCCCAATGCTCGGCCAAAATCATCACTTTAATTTTTATAACAAGGGTAAAGCTCCTTATGCCGAGGAGCGTTACATTAATGAAACGAACCGACTTTACTCAGTACTAGAAAAGAGGCTTGAAGGCAGAGCATTTATATTAGATAGTTATTCCATCGTTGATATCGCCATGTGGCCATGGATTGCAAGATATCCTAGGCAATCTATTGATTTATCTAAATATAAAAATGTTAAAAGCTGGTATGAGACAGTTGCCAACAGAGAGGCCGTTCAAAGGGGATATAATATCTTTGGTCCATCAGAGCTAATACCCTGATTATCACAAAGGTTTATTATTTTAATTTGGCATAGACTTTAAAATTTTAAAACAAGCATTATGCTACAATTAAATTACTCATTTAGATCTAAAAAAAATGCAGAATTTACAATTTACAACTGAAGTAGAAGCAAGGACTAGCTCGGTTTATCAAAGGCTTAAAAAGGTAATTCCTGAGGTTGAGTGGCCTATTCATGCTCCCCTTATTGATCGCATTAATACGCTAAAGTCAGAACTTAATGCAATCATCCTTGCCCATAATTATCAGACACCAGAAATCTATCATGGCGTAGCAGACTACAAGGGTGATTCCTTAGGGTTGGCTCAAATGGCTTCAGATGCTGATGCAGATATCATCATTGTATGTGGTGTGCATTTTATGGCAGAGACAGCCAAGATATTAAATATGGATAAGAAGGTACTGATTCCTGATATCGAAGCTGGGTGCTCTTTAGCTAGTTCAATCACAGCACAAGATGTAAGAAATTTAAAATCGCAACATCCTGGTGCTCCAGTTGTGACCTACGTCAATACCTCAGCGGATGTTAAAGCAGAAACAGATATTTGTTGCACGTCTTCCAATGCTCTAAAAGTCGTTGAGTCCCTCGCTGAGGAAAAGGTAATTTTTATTCCAGATAACTATTTGGGTAAATATGTTGCAAGCCAAACAGATAAAGAAATTATTCTTTGGGAAGGGAAGTGTGAGGTACACGAGCAATTCACAGGACAAGAATTAAGAGACTACAGAAGTTCCTTTAGCAATATTCAAATCATTGCTCATCCAGAGTGTGCGCCTGATGTGCTTGAAGAGGCGGATTACGTCGGATCTACCAAGGGCATGATTGATTATGTGGATCAAAAACGACCTGAAAATGTGATCATGATTACAGAGTGCTCAATGAGCGATAATGTTGCAGTAGAATTTCCAGAGGTGAATTTTGTAAGACCCTGCAATCTATGTCCACATATGAAGAGAATCACGCTGAGTAATATTTTAAGTTGTTTAGAAAACGGTCAGCATGAAATACGTATCGATTCAGACATTGCGAGCAAAGCCTTGTCCTCAGTCCAAAGAATGCTAAGCATAAAATAAATGACTGAAAATAATTATGGGGTTGTAATCCTTGGCTCTGGAATTGCCGGATTATCCTGTGCCTTAAGACTAGCAGAATTAAACATTCCTTCAGTAGTCCTTACTAAGCGTGAGGCAATAAACACTGCGAGCTCATGGGCACAAGGCGGAGTAGCTGCCGTTGTCGCTCGCGAAGACTCTTTTGAATCTCATCTCGAAGATACTTGCCGAGCGAGCAGTCAAAGTACGAATCGCAAGATGGCTCGTAAAATTATTGAAAAGGGCCCAGTAGTAATTGATTGGCTTTCTCATCTTGGTGTTCCCTTTACAAGAGAAAAAAATGGAAAATTAGCTCTCGGGCAAGAAGGGGGGCATTCCTACAGGCGAATTGTGCATGCTGAAGATGCTACCGGTAGTCATATCATGAAGGCTTTATGTGCTGCCATAGAAAAAGATCCAAGAATAAAAATAATCTCTAATGTTGAGGCGGTAAACCTGCAATTAGTGCATGAAAATTTAAAGTTAGTTGAGCTTGATGATATCCATGGTAACAGGCATCAAATTCAAACGAGTAATCTTATCATCGCAACGGGAGGATTTTCAGGGCTTTATAGTCGTACTACTAGCCCCGCAAGAGGAACAGGCATCGCACTTGCTGAATTGATCGGGTGCAAAATAACAAATCTTGAGTTTGTCCAATTTCATCCAACTGCATTATTTGGTGAGAATACAAATTTGTATTTGATCTCAGAGGCTTTAAGGGGTGAGGGCGCTATTTTGCGTGACCTAAAAGGAAATGCATTTATGAAAGATTTTCACCCAGACAGAGAGCTTGCACCGCGCGATGTGGTGAGTAGAGCAATTTTTCAAAAAATGACTGAACAAAAAAACCCATACGTCTATCTTGATGCAACTCAGGTTTCTGCAGAGCAGTTGGAGAATCATTTTCCTAATATCCTTAGGGAGTGTTTAAAACGTGGTATCAATGTTAAACAAAAATTTATACCTATCACACCCGCGGCTCACTACACATGCGGAGGTATAGAAGTTGATGAAAATTTTAAAACAAATATTGAAGGTATCTATGCTGTTGGTGAATGTTCAAACTCTGGATTGCATGGCGCAAACAGGTTGGCCAGTAATTCGTTATTAGAAGGGCTGGTCTCTGCATTGTATGTTGCATCAGATATCAATCAAAGCCCTGTTGAGAGTAATTATCAAATGACGAGTCATCCTCATCTGACACAGCAAAAGCATAAGCAATTTTGCTATCAACTTATCAAGGGCTGTAAGCAATTTCTATGGGATTATGTCGGTATCATTAGGACCGATGAAGGCATGCAGTTTGCGATTAATGAGATTCAAAACTATATTCAACGAGTCGATGATAAAATCGGCATGAAGGATCCAGGTAACGATCTACTAAGAACAAGACTTAGGTTAAAAGTCTCTCTTAGTTTGGCTCAGTCAGCATTGAATCAAAGAGTCAATCTAGGCACTCATTACAATTCTGATATACATTAATTATTGACTTGCGAGCTCGTTTGTTACGTAGGCCGCCACATCAAGGATCTCCTCTCTGCTTAGCACCCCATTAAAAGCAGGCATTGCATTAAAGCCATTTCTAATTCTATCAATGACATAACCAGGATTTGACGCACTCATAAGTGCAATACCACCGCCATGTCCTCCTTCACCATCTACCCCATGACAGAAGCTGCAAGCTGACGCATAAATAGTATTACCGTTAGCCATATCCGATGATGAGAGATCAAAATTTTCAAGGCCACTCATGCTATCAAGCATTGAAATATCTGAGATGCCACCATCGATTGTGAAGAGCCATAAATTATCTCCTTTTTCCGATCCGGCGAAAGTATTGCCAGCGGCATACGCAACAATATACTGCTTATCATTGTAGTTGAAGGTTGTGACTGGAGAATTCATACCGGCACCCGTTTGAAACTCCCATAGCGAGTCACCCGTGCGTGATGATAATGCAGTAAGTCTGCCATCATTTCTGCCAACAAAGGTAAGTCCTCCTGCAGTTGTGATTGATCCGCTGTAGCAGCGGTCGGCCCATCTTTGTTGCCATACTATTCTATTGGTTGTCATATCCATGGCTGCAAATACTCCAGAGATAAAATTTGGTACTGCTCCAAATCTTCCTCCCAAAAACCGACCCTCAAGACGAGGAGGAATTTCCTCTGGCTCACCACCCCTAAAAAAAGACATCCTGTCTGTTGCACAAACATAGAGTATTCCAGTATTTGGATTATAAGAACTTGGTGGCCAATTGGCTCCTCCATTATGACTTGGTTTTATAACAGTTCCTTCGGTCCAAAAGGGAGTAAAAATTCTTCCTTGATTCACAAGCTCGGGATATCCTTCGGGCGCAATATCAACCTCCTGAGGAACAAATGCATCACCGATAGGATAAGGTTGGGTAGCAGCGGTGGCTTGTCTAGGGTCTTGAGGGACCGGTCTCTCCTCGATGCCAATGAGGGGGGTTCCATCTGTCCTATCAAGTATGTAAACCCATCCGGTTTTGCTCGCCTGTGCTAACCCTTGACGTAATTCACCATTGATATCAATATCAAATAAAACCACAGGATTGGGAGCATCATAATCCCAAATATCATGATGGACTTGCTGGAAATGCCATCTGTATTCCCCGGTATTTGAATCAATAGCTACGATTGAAGTGGCAAATAAATTATCTCCTTCACGCATCCAGCCATTAAAATCTGGGCCTGGATTTCCTGTTGAGAAATAGAGCATTTCTAAGTCAGGATCATATGCAGGTGTCTGCCAAACTGGTGCCCCACCGTACTTATAGACTTCACTATCTTGTGGCCATGTCTCGTGACCAATTTCGCCAGGATTTGGCACTGTGAAGAAAGTCCATAAGTGCTCCCCGGTTTCGGCATCATAAGTTTTCACTTTACCTTGGATTCCATTTTCACCGCCCGCAAAGCCCGTAATCACCTTTCCGTCATAGTAAAGTGGAGCAGAGGTTATACTATAACCTTGCCGCCAATCTTCAGCCTGCACTGACCAAACTATGTCACCATTATCTTTATCAAGGGCGATTAATTGCCCATCTAATTGACCGATGAAGACTTTATTATCTCCAATCGCTACCCCTCGATTAGTCCATCCGCAGCAGATCCCTTCGATCCCATCAAATAGGTTTGCCTCATATGTCCAAATGATATCTCCTGTATCGATATCTACAGCAAATACATCATCCTCACCTGTAATCACATAGATAATACCCTCATAAAATATTGGTTGCGCCTCCCCAGAGAATCTTGCACCAATACCTGATCCATTTAAGTGGGTCATCCATACACCCTCAAGAGATCCAACATTTTCTGTATTTATCTCGTTTAATGGAGAGTAACGTTGATTGTAAGTATTACCCCCATTAGTGATCCAGGCATCTGTTGGGTTTGCAATTAGCTGCTGATCAGTAAAAGCAGGAATATCTTGGGGAAATATTTCAACTGGATATATGTAATAGAAAAAAGCTAATAAAAAAAATCTTGTTAATTGTGACATTATAATTCCATAGTAGTATTGCTTAAATTTACTGAATGTATGCAAGGAACTCAAGTTTAGGTTTCTGGATTTTTTGTTTTGTTATATGGGTATAATTTAATTAAATGGATATTTTTAGGTATGGAAGGAACGCATGGGGTCAGGAAATTTTACTGGGGATTTCCTATGATCTTATCAGTTACTTTTTCTTTATTGCTTTAGCTATTATTTTCGCTCATCTCATTTATAAGCTTATAAAAAAATAATGAGACATCGTACTATTGATAAGCTTTACCACTGGGCCAATGCCCTCGTAATTCTTATATTAATCTTTACCGGATTTTTGCCTAAGCTAGGCGTCGATTTTGATTGGCTTAATCTGCACTGGATTTTTGGGGTGTCATTAATTTTAATAACTGTCTTTCATATTTTAACTTCGACAAATAGAGACAAGTTACAAAAAATATTTTGCCTAAAGCAAAATGAATTGAGTGAGAGAAAATATACCTTACCTCAAAAGGGCATCCATTTTATATTTACCGTACTTATTCTATTTATAGCTGGAACTGGTATATTGATCGCATTTAATGCTGATGTCATTGGTGTATCCAGAAGGTCTGAGCTATACAGTTTGGAACAATGGGGATGGATTTATTGGGTTCATGGAATAGCGGGGTTATTTATTATGTCTTTTACTATGCTTCATATTTATTTTAATCTTAGGCCTGAGAATAGAGATTATTTAAACTCAATGCTAATCAAAAGAGAGAATAAAATATGAGTCAACATCCATTAGCTGAGTCTATTGAAGATATTGAAGTTGCCTATGAGTTTATGCTGGCGTATGCCGCACAAGGAAGGAAAACTGATATCGGTGAAAATAGTGTCCCGATAAGAGATTACCTCACAAAAATGACGGGTGCCCTTGATGCAATTTATAACTATTTAAAGGCTCAGCAGAATCAAGGAGCATTTATAAAGGCAGCCATGGAAGATCTTATGATCGCAAAGGAAATTGTAGAATTGACACTCAAGAAAAAAAATATTGGCTCGCAATGTATAGATAATGTCAATGCCTCAGTACATATTAGAACTATGATTACTGATCTATTTATTCTTGAAGATTTAGAGAGCGATTAAACAATTGATTCCAAGATATCAAGGCAAGGAAAGAGAACAATTAAACGATCAGCAACTAAATGTTGCTAGAGATATTTGTGCCGGCAAGCGGGGTGAATTACCTGCGCCCATGCAGGCTTGGCTTGAAACTCCTTTATTTGCGGCTTATGCATCTAAACTGGGCGAACACCTTCGTTATACCGAGGAAATGCCAAGACATTTATCCGAGCTTGCGATTTTATGTGTAGCGAATTTTTGGGGCTCTCAATATGAGTTAACTGTCCATGAGCAGTGCGCAAGGGAGGCAGGAATTAAAGATCAAACTATACAAGCATTACGTCAAGGATTAGAGCCAGAATTTGATGATATTAGCCAGAGAGCAATTTACTTTTTTTGTCAGGAAGTCTTATTTACAAAAAAAGTTTCAGAAGAAAATTATCAAAAAACTATTCTTGCAGTTGGATCAAGAGGCATGAATCATCTCATCGGTATTTTAGGATATTACACACTGATTTCAATAACACTAAATGTCTATCAAGTTCCAGCAGATGCTAAATCCATAAATATAGACTAGCGTCTTCTTAAGATAGCCCACCAACGAGCAATATCTAAGAGGCTTCTCAGAGCAACAGCAATATAAGTAAATGCCGCTGCCAATAATATCTTTTTTGAGTTCTTTAGTTGATCTTGGGTAAGTATCTTTGATTTTTCAAGCAGAGGTATGGCTTTATTAAAGCTGGCATCAATTTCAGTTGGAATGGTTACCGCATGTACCAAGATTGATGTGAACAAGGTTAGAAAGCCACCTAAAAAAATGAGCATTCCTAGGATGGGCATTCTGGTAATCAGAATGCTTAATGGAGATAAAAACAAAAGGCCGGCACCAATTTTTTCCAAAGGCATGATTAGCTTCACGAGCTTTGTTCTTAAAATAAGTGGTCTGTAATGTTGAGCATGCTGAAGAGCATGAGATATTTCGTGAGTTGCGATTGTAATTGCCGATAGGCTGGAGTTTTGAAAGGTATCTTTGCTTAATCCAACGATTTTTTTTTCAGGATCATAATGATCTCCTTTATCAGTTTCAATGACCTGAATATGCTCAAGCCTAAGGGTCCCTAATAGTGTTTTTGAGTACTCATGACCACTGAATGGAAAAAGGTGTTTCGGAGAATGATATTTTTTGATGATGTAATTGACTATGACGCTTGGCAAAAAGGCCAAAAGTGCAAATATTATAAGTATTACAACAACAAGCATTTAAATATCATGGCATATATTCCATGACTTGTTTATACAACGAGGACTCCCTATTAAAAAAGCCAATAGTATGAAATGAATCCTTAAAACCATAAAGTTCATAGTCAAGATGATGGCAAAATTCATGAATTAAGGTACGTATAAAAGTTTTAAATTTCACAGTTTGTTTCTTTGAAGAAGTTTTCATCCATATGCTTAAAGCTGGTCGGGCTCTTGAAAAGGAAGGTTCATACATACCATGAAGTTCGCCATAACGATTGCTTGGTCTGCAGCTAAGCACTTTAACTTTTACTTCTTTAACTTCGAGGCACTCACATAGATTATTTAATAGTTTTTGTGTTAAGCACTGTACTCTGATTTTGTCATCATTAATAAGTGCTTTATTAATTCCCTGAAGGCACCTCATGATAGGGATGTATTCTTCTAAATCTACTTCATTGATTGCTTCACTTTGTAGATAGATAGCTTTATTTTTCTTACTAAGGCTACTGTAGTATGAAAATCTCATTGATCTAGTGCCTCAAGCTCCCACAATTCTGAAGACAATTCAAACTGAAGTTGGCCTGGATTCCAAAATTCAAATCCAAAAAATATATGACTTCTTGAATCGGTACATATCTCATTCGAGTCTAATAAGGTAAGCATGGAGTCATCAAGCTTTATAGGAAATGGATCAATCAAATAGTTTGCAGTTGGGAGATGAAATGCTAGCGGTTGGTAAATATTATTTAACCCACCAAGAAAATATTTTTTATTACCTCTACTACATATATTATTTACAAGAGATTTTGCAGTACCAACAGAAATAGCCCGATTCATTAAAATTCCAATCGTTCCTTGGTCATTGTTAGTTATCACTAATAATGGACTTTTGCCAAATGGGTATCTGCTATTGAGCTCGGTAGGTTTAAGAATTGATCCAACTGTAATATCCTGAGCAGAGAGAAGACCAAATATACTGGTAGCTAAAAGCATCAAAAGAGGTTTATAATTTTTCACCATTTATTCCTTTTACGTCACAAATGATAATAATTTTTTATATATTTTCACAGCAATTTTGATGAATTATAGCGATCGATATTTTTTCCCTCCAGAGTGGCATGACCATGAGGCAACTTGGTTTACTTGGCCTCACAATAGAAATACTTGGCCAACCCATCTGAAGGATGTTCAGGAAGCCTTAATAAGGACCATTTCCTATATATCTGAGGTCGAGAATGTACATTTAGCAGTCAATGATAAAGAGACCCTTAGGTTGCTCACCAATAGATTTTCAAATTTCTCAAATCATGAAAAAATTTTTATTCATCATATTGAATCGAATGATGCATGGGCGAGGGATCATGGAGCCCTATTTGTGTTTGATAAAAGTGCTAAAAGAATTGCGCTTAATTTTAAATACAATGCTTGGGGAGGTAAGTACCCACCTTTCAATAAAGATAATGAAATCGCTTTGAGAATGGCAGAAGTATTTAATGCGGAAGTAGTACATTTTGACTATGTACTTGAGGGAGGCGCCTTAGATTTCAATGGATCAGGACTATTATTGTCTACAACTGAATGCTTATTAAATAGCAATAGAAACGGTACCTCTTCAAAGGAATCAGTTCAGAAATATTTAACTGAAATTTTTGAAGTAGATGAATTAATTTGGCTGGAAAATGGTATTGAAGGGGATGATACCGATGGTCATATTGATGAAATAGCCAGATTCATTTCAGATGAAAAAATTATCATTATGAAAGAGGATCATTCAGATCATGCTAATTTTAAAAATCTCATGAACAATTATCAAAATTTAATTGAATCTGACTTAGCTAAGAAAAGAAATATAGAAATCATTCCTCTAAGAATGCCCCAAACAATCTATGACCCAAATGTTGGAGTATTACCTGCAAGTTATGCTAATTTTTATTTTGCAAATGAAATTTTGCTTTTTCCTCAATTTGGGTGCAAGGCGGATTCTTATAATATAGGGATATTACGAGAGCATATTCAGGATAGGGATATTATTCCTTTTTCATCCAATGCATTAGTCCAGGGTCTTGGCGGTTTGCACTGCCTTACCCAACAAATACCAAAAAGTCATTGAGATTTATGGTTTTTTTGATAATCTAAGACCTCTTTTTTCCTTGGGGGTAGTTTAGTGGGTATTATAAAGAACTACTTAGTTGAGAACTACAGGCACTTTAATAGCGCAACAGTTATTGATGCATCTAAAGCCTACGTAGATCATTTGAATAATGACGGAATCATGATGATGACTCTTGCCGGAGCAATGAGTACAGCTGAGCTTGGTATCTCGTTATCAAAAATGATTAGGGAAGACAAGGTTCATGCTATTACTTGCACTGGAGCAAACCTAGAGGAAGATCTCTTCAATCTTGTAGCGCATGACTCCTATAAAAGGATTCCAAATTATAGAGATTTAAGCCCAGAGGATGAGCAAAAATTATTAGATTCTCATTTAAATCGTGTCACAGATACATGCATTCCTGAAGAGGAAGCTTTTAGAAAAATTGAAGATATCGTTTTAAAGCATTGGATCGAAGCAGATAAAAAAAATGAGAGTTTTTTCCCGCATGAATTCTTATTTAAAATATTTGCTTCTAAAGAGCTTGATCATGAATTTCAAATCGAAAAAAAGGATAGTTGGCTCTACTCGGCTTTTGTAAAGCAAATCCCTATTTTTGTCCCAGGCTGGGAAGATTCTACCCTAGGAAATATTTTTGCAGCACATTGTATCAATAAGGATATCAGCTCACCCCGATGCGTTAAGAGCGGCATAGAATATATGATCGAACTTGCCAATTGGTATAAAGCGACATCTTCAAAAAACGACATTGGTTTTTTCCAAATAGGTGGAGGTATAGCAGGTGATTTCCCAATCTGTGTTGTTCCTATGATGGAGCAAGACCTACAAATCAATACACCTAAGTGGGCCTATTTCTGTCAAATCAGTGATTCAACAACCAGCTATGGATCCTATTCAGGAGCTGTTCCCAATGAAAAAATTACTTGGGGCAAACTTGACATTGAAACACCTAAATTTGTTATTGAATCTGATGCAACAATTGTTGCACCATTAGTTTTTGCTTACGTTTTAGATCTTTAATAATGGAAGATTTAGCTAATAATATTTTAAATATTGTATCTGAGTGGGATATCAAGCATTCCAAAGAATTGTATCGACTTGAAAACTGGGGGGAGACTTATTTTTCGATCAATAAAAAAGGCAATATTATTGTTCGCCCAAAAAATAATGATAAAACAGCGATTGACATAAATGACATTATTAAAAATCTAGAAAAAAGAAAACTAAAAATGCCAATCCTGCTAAGGTTTTTAGATATTCTTGGTTCTCAAGTCAGTCGAATTAATGAAGCCTTTAGATCAGCTATTAAAGAGGCAAATTATGCAAATGATTATAAGCTTGTCTATCCGATAAAAGTCAATCAGCTACATGAGGTGGTTGAGGAGATACTTGATGCAGGACTTGAATACAATGTTGGTTTAGAGTGTGGTTCTAAAACCGAACTTGTAGCTTGCTTGGCTCATCTTGAGTCGGATGATCGTCTTTTGATTTGTAATGGGCACAAAGATTCCACTATGTTAGAGCTTATTATTGATGCTCAAATGTTAGGGAAAAATGTTATACCCATTATTGAGAGAATAGATGAATATAATGATCTTGTTAAACTTGGCAAGAAGAAAAAATTTATGCCCAAGTTTGGATTAAGATTAAGACTTGCTACTCAAGGCTCTGGCAGGTGGGCTGCTTCCTCGGGCCTGAATTCCAAGTTTGGCCTCACAATTCCTGAAGTACTGAGCATTGTTGATGACACTAAAGATAAAGGTATTATCGATCAAATTACAACTATACACTGTCATATAGGAAGCCAGATTTCTGAAATTCAAGTTTTAAAACAGGCTACAAAAGAAATTGCACAAATTTACTGCCAATTAAAGAGCTTAGGCGCTCCAATTTGTTATTTAGATGTTGGTGGAGGTATGGGTATTAATTATGATGAAAATACATCGTCCCAAGACCCTTCGATAAATTACGGAACTCAAGAATATGCAAACGCAATTGTTTATGGAATCAAAGAGGTTTGTGAAAATAACAAGGTAGGAGTGCCTTGCATCATAACTGAGAGCGGTAGAGCCTTGACTGCCTATCATTCAGTTCTAATTGTTCCTGTAATTAGTAGGCATACTCGGGATATTCTCAATGGACATATTGATAAAGGCTTAATTAAAAATGATAGCCTGAATAGTCTTTTTCAGATATATCAAAATGTAAAGGAACTTTCTAGGTTTGAGGAGCTGATAGAGGCCTATCATGATGCAGTTGAAAAGCATGAGGATATAAAAAGCTTGTTTACACTTGGTTATATCAACATTAAAGAGAGAGGTTTGGCGGACCAAATATTTTGGACTACTTGTAGATTATTGCTGGATAAATTCATGAAATTAGAGGATCTTGATGAGGTATCAGAGATCATTGAGTTAAAATCAATTCTTACCGATCAAATACTTTGTGATTTTTCAGTTTTTCAATCGATGCTTGATCATTGGGCTATCGGACAAGCTTTTCCAATTATTCCTATCTCTAGGCTAAATGAGGAACCTAAACGAAGAGGTATTCTGATGGATCTTACTTGCGATTCCGATGGGAAGGTACACAAGTATGTTTCAAATGAAAATGATCCTAGCTTTATTCCTATTCATGAGGCTAATTCTAATCAGTATTTTTTAGGTTTTTTCTTGATGGGCGCTTATAACGATAGCATGGGGGATAGCCATAATCTATTTGGTAGAGTATCTGAAGCGCATATCTATTGTGATAAAGAGGAAAAAGGAAACTTTTGGATTGAGAAAGTGATAGAAGGGACCGATATTCAATCAATGCTTAATCAAGTGCAATACTTTCCATCTGATCTTCAAAAAAGGATGAATAAAATTGTAAAGCACCAAATCAATCAAGGCTTAATAAAACCCTCACTTGGAACTGAGATATTTGAAAGATACTTAAAGACTTTTGTAGATCAAACTTATGCGAATCATAAAGAGTCAGGGTTATGAAAGTAGGTATTGCTCAATTTTCCATGTCAAACGAGTTGCTCGATAACCAAAATAAAGCAATCAATGTTATTGAAAACCTCAGTGATAAAGGCGCAGAGCTAATTATCTTACCCGAATTATTTGCAACGCCTTATTTTTGCCAGACAGAGGATCCAAAAAACTTTTTCTATGCTGAAACCATTCCCGGGAATTTTACTGATCAGTTATCTGAGATAGCAAAAAAAAGAAATGTATGTATTGTGGCAAGTTTATTTGAAAAGTCAGAGCCAAGCATTTTCTTTAATACTGTTGCATATATTTCACCTTTTGGACTCTTAGGTAAATACAGAAAAACCCATATACCGGATGATCCAAAATATTATGAAAAATTTTATTTTGCTCCCGGAAACTTAGGTTACAAAGTATTTCCTTGTAAGGATGAATTGATCGGTACTCTTATATGTTGGGATCAATGGTTTCCTGAGGCTGCTCGGATCTCAGCGCTTTTAGGCGCCAAGGTTCTAGTTTATCCAACTGCCATTGGCTGGCATCCTGATGAAAAAGATGAAATTGGTAGCAAGCAGCTACATGCATGGTTGAATGTTCAGAGGGGGCATGCAATTGCCAATGGTGTTTTTGTAGTCACGGTTAATCGAATTGGATTTGAAGCGAATAGCTTGGGTGATGGGATTGAGTTTTGGGGTAATAGTTTCGTAGTCAACCCATATGGTGAGATAATGCATCAATCTCAAAGTGATATGGAGGATTATATTGTTATTGATTTAGATCTTGCAATATTAGAAGAATTTAGAAGTGGCTGGCCATTTTTTAGAGACCGCAGGGTAGACCTTTACTCTGAAATATTAAAATTAAGTTCGGATTAGTCCAAAGTATTGGTTAATAAGCCATCTAAGAGCTTGGGCTCAAACCATGTTGATTTTGGAGGCATAAGAAGTTCAGCATCTGCCACATCCATCAGCTGTCGCATGGAGGTTGGAAATAGAGTAAATCCTATGCCATTTGGCTTGCTGTTCGTGTAGTCTTCTACTCCTGATATGCCTCGAACACCTCCAACAAAATTTAATCTATTATCAGTTCTTGGATCCTCGACTTCAAATAGGGGGTTTAGTATCTCGGACTGTAAAATAGAAACATCGAGTAATTTAACTGGATCTTCAGGAAGGACAAAACTATTTTTAAGATTTAATTGATACCATTGATTTCCAGCATAAAGTCCCAGCATGTAGGGTTGATTGGGTTTGATGCCTTCTTTAATAGGTATGATTTCAAAATTCTTATTCAGTTTTTCCAGAATAGAGGTCAAATTAAATTCATGATCTAGATGGATGACACGGTTATAGTCAAAGATTTTCATTTCTGATTCAGGGAAAATGACCATTAAGAAGTTATCCACCCCTTGATAATTTCTAAGCTCAAACACTCTTGCTGCCGCTGCGGAGCGATGATGACCATCTGCTATATAGATTGCCTTATGGGATGAGAATTGGTCATAAATTCTTTGTACCATTGATTCTTCAGATAGTATCCAGATCTTATGATGAGTGTTATTAGGACCTCGACACTCAAGATCGGGGACTGAACTATTTACAGTCTGCTTAGTTATCTCCTTAAGGATTGCATCATCTTTATAAACTCCAAGCACTGGTCCGGTTTGTGCATTTAGATGATCGATATTATTAACTCTATCAAGTTCTTTTTCAGGTCGCGTCAGTTCATGTTTTCTAATTTTATTCTCTATATAACCCTTGATGGACCCAACGACACCAAAGCCATTTTGTACATGATTCAGGTGCGAAATTTGATAAATATAAAATGACTCTGTTTGTTCCTTAATTAGTTTCTTTTCTAGAATGAGTCTCTCAAGATTGCTACGCCCTTTTTCATAAACCTCCTTAAGATATGGATTGACCTTATTCTCAAAAGTCACCTCAGGACGGCTAACCGAAATAAACGAATCTCGATTATCTTCAAAAATTTGTCTCGCCTCTCTCTCATTGATCACATCATAGGGCGGTGCAACGACTTGCTGGCAAGATTCTCTGGTAGGACGCAGAGCTTTGAAAGGAGATATTAGATTTTTAGTCATTTTTTTTATGTATTAGAGTAAATTTATGGATGTATTCTATAATAATTCAACAAATTAATTATTAAATGCCCCAAAAAATTACAAAAAAAGAATTATTCGATTTGATTGGTCAAGAAATTGGCTGCTCAGAGTGGTTTCATATTAATCAGGACAGAATAAATAAATTTGGCGATGTCACAGAGGACCATCAGTACATCCATACTAATCCGGAAAAGGCAAAGAATTCACCATTTGGAGGAACAATTGCCCATGGCATGCTAACTTTGTCTATGATTGTTCATCTTTGTAATAAATTTGCACCTGACATTGATGGGCTCCAAATGGTCATTAATTATGGCTTCGATAAGATTAGATTTGTCACCCCTGTTAAGGTTGAAAAATCAATAAGGGCAAGAGCATTGCTTTTAGAAGCTAAAGAAATAAGGGGTAATATATTGGTCAAAACTAAAATTACCATTGAAATTGAGGGCGAGAAAAAACCAGCCTTAGTTGCTGAGTGGCTCACAATGCATGTAATCGCAAGTTCATTGGTTTGAAATTAAAATTTACAGATTTACTTTATTTTTTAGGGCTCTTATTTCTTTTACCGTGGATGTTATTAAGAGCGCTGGGAAATAAACCATCATTTTATTTAATGAAAAGAGCAATCTGTGAAGACATAGATTCAGAAATTTTTTTTTGGATTCATGGCGCATCCGTTGGTGAATTAAATGCTGCTACTTATTTAATTGAAAAAATTGAGAATGATTATCCTGATAAAAAAATATTGATATCATCCTTTTCTACTTCTGGCTATAGCTATGCCAAGCAAAAATTCAAAAATCATAAAACTATTCTTTTACCATTAGATTTTTCATTTATAACTAGAAAATATATCGAGAAAATTCAACCCAAGGCAGTTATGATCATTGAGCCAGATTTATGGCCAAACCTGATTAGAATTTTAAATCAGGAAAATATTCCAATATTTTTGTTAAATGCCCGTAGCCCAAATATTTCGATAAAAAATAAATTTCAATCTCTTCTTTACGGCGAAATGATTAATAAGTTTGAATATATCTTTACTCAGGATGAGGTTGAGCGAAACAAGTTCCTAAAGTTTAAACAAAATGAGAATTTTGTTATTACAACGGGAAATATGAAGTTTGATTTCCCAGATCAGGAGGTTTTAATTTCTCAAGAAGTATTGGATCTAAAACTAAGGGCGAGTAAAAATAAAAAAATAATTTGCTGTGGAAGTTTTCATGCTGGAGAAGAGTATCTTTTAATTAATGCATTAAAAAATATTGATGCTTTTTTCATATTGGTACCCAGATACCCGAAGGAGTCCGAGATAATCTTAAAAAATCTTGAGGCTAATAATATTAATGCCTCACTGATGTCAAGGAATGAAACATTAAGCGATGTAAAGGTCTTTATCTATGACAAAATGGGTGACCTGATATCCTTATATGGGATATCTGATATAGCTGTTGTTGGCGGATCATTCTTATATCGTGGCGTAGGAAGAGAGGGACATAATCTTATGGAACCAGCAAATCTTTCAAAGCCAGTAATTTTTGGTCCTTATTTAGGTATGTTTGAGCAATTTGCAATCCAGCTTATTCATCAACGAGGAGGTTTCAAAGTTTCAAGTGCAGAGGAGTTTTATGATGCACTGAGTAACCTCATTATTGATGATCAGCTGCTAGAATTGACTGGTAAGAATGCCCAAAAGCTAATCGAAACGAATCGAGGGGCTACACAAAATAATCTATCTTATATAATGAATGCACTATAATAGTGTAGATTAATTAAAGCTTTTCTAAAATCTGTAGACTAATAATTTGAAAAAAATTGTAAAAGTTGGAAATATTAATTGTGGTGAAGATCAGCTCTTTATCATAAGTGGTCCTTGCGTAATAGAAGAAGAAGGTTTGATGCTTCAAACTGCGGAGAAGCTTAAGATAATTACTGAGAGACTCGGGGTACCGCTAATCTTTAAATCTTCATTTACTAAAGATAATCGAAGCTCACTTGATTATTATCAAGGCCCAGGAATTGATAAGGGACTTAAGATACTAGAGAAAATTAAAACCGAATTTGATTTACCCTTACTTACAGATATTCATTATCCAGATCAGGCACAAGCAGCATCTGAAGTTGTCGATATCATTCAAATTCCCGCCTACCTTTGCATGCAATCTGAGCTTGTGGTCGCTGCTGCAAAGACTGATGCGGTCATCAATATTAAGCATGGGCAATTCTTGGCTCCTGAGAATATGGATAAACCTATCAAAAAAATTGAAAAGCAAGGAAATGATAAGATTTTAGTTACGGAGAGAGGATACACTTTTGGTTATAATGACCTCGTAGTTGATCCAAGAAGCTTCGCCTTGCTTAATAAATTGAATTATCCAGTTATCTTTGATGTTACTCATAGCATAAGAAGGTATGGAATTCCTAGCAAAGATCCGAAAGGAGGTAATAGAGAATTCTTACCAGTCTTGGCAAGATCAGGTATCGCTGCTGGAGTTGACGGATTATTTATTGAGGCGCATCCTAATCCACCCGAGGCATTATGTGATGCAGCTAGCCAGTTCTATCTTGATCAGCTAGAGCCTTTTCTAGCCTCAATGATTAAATTGCATAATCTTATTAAACAAGAATTTAATGTTGAGGAGGAGCTTTGAAACTTTATTTAGACTCTGTAGATTTTAATGAAATTGAAAAGGCGCTTGAATTTGGCTTTATCAGTGGCTTAACCACCACGCCAACCTTTATGCATCGTCAAGGCATAAAGGATATAGATGCTGCAATTGTAAAGCTTTCTGGAATGGTTCCGGAGCTTCAAGTTGAGGCATTGGGCGATACAGTTGATGAGATATTGAGTGAAGCAAATAGAATTTCTAAATTACCATTAAAGAAAGAAGTAGTTTTTAAGGTTCCGGTTTCAAATCATGGGGTCACAGCTTGCAAGAAACTTAGGGACCAGGGTCATAAGGTCAATGTGCATCTTATTTATACACTTAATCAAGCATACATGGCACTTGAAGCGGGGGCATCATTTATTTGTCCTCTGGCAGGTCGAATGCAAGACCAAGGTCATGATGTAATAAGGCTCTATGAGCAATGCGTCCATGTTATTTCAAAGTATAACTATGACTCACAAGTAATGTTTAGTTCTGTAAGGTATCCTGATCATATTAGACAAGCTCTTCTTGCTGGGGTACATGTGTGCACAATGCCCTTTAGTGTCATGACAAAACTATGTGATAACTCGCTTACAAATCTTGGGACAATGCAATTTAAGGAGCATACGGCGCTAATTACAATTCGTGCGGCCGAGGTCATGAGGAAAGCTAATCCCACATGTCAATCCAATGATAGGCTTAATAAAATTTTAGGTACCATGACTGATGCTGGAGTGGGTGCCATATCCATTGTTGATCAAAACGGCACATTGCAAGGAATCTTTACAGACGGTGACCTTAGAAGAGCCTTGCAGGAAAAAGGAAGTAAGGTTTTAGATGAAGAAATTATAAAGCTTTGCTCAAACAGAGCTCCCCTCACTTTGAAGTCAGATGCATTATTAGAGGAAGCAGTAGATTTATTTAAGACTCATAAAGTTGATAATCTTATAGTTATTGATGATCAAAAGCCAGTGGGTATTTTAGATATTCAAGATCTTATAAAGATGAATTTGTTACAAGCTGATTTGCTTTAATGGCAGAGATTATAAATCTCGATAAGCCAAAGAAGCCATTGCTGAGTAGGCTTAAAAGTATTTCAGCATTAATCTTTGATTGGGACGGAGTGTTTAATTCTGGATATAAAGGAGTTGATCATGCTAGCGGTTACTTTGAGCCAGATATTTTAGGTTTAAATATGCTTAGATTTAGCTTCTGGCTAAAAACACAAAGCATATTACCCGTTGTTATAATTTCTGGTGCAGAAAATCCAAACTCAAAAGTATTATCACAGCGCGAACATTTTAATTTTTTGCTTAATGGTGTTTTTAATAAAGGTAAGTCTCTTGAGGCTCTCTCTGAAATGCATGGTTTGGATGTAAGAAATGCTGCATTATTTTTTGATGACCTAAATGATTTGAGTATGCTGCCAAAGTGTGGCGTAACATCAATGATTGGAAGAGACGCCTCATCTGCCTCACAGAAAATTATCCATGAAAAATATAAGCTTGACTATATTTCGAATTTTGAAAGTGGTGGTTATGCTCTAAGAGAAATATTCGAAAGAATGTTAGATGATTTGGACATGTTAGAAAATATTATTGATCATCGTTCTGAGCTATCTGATGCCTATCTTGATTATATGAAAGACCGAGAAAAAATTAAATTAAAAGTAATCGTCTAATTAATCCTCAAGATATTTTTTAACATCAAGCGCAGCCATGCAACCAGATCCTGCTGAGGTTATTGCCTGTCTGTATATTGGATCTGACACATCCCCGGCTGCAAAAATACCTTTAATTGAAGTTGCAGTAGCAAAACCATGGTAGTTTACTTTGATGTAGTCGTTCTTCATATCAAGGAACTCTCTAAAAATGGCTGTATTGGGTTGATGTCCTATGGCAATAAAGAGACCGTTAACTAAAATTTGTTTTTCACCCTCATTGGTAGTTAATAGTAGAGATTGAATCTGGCGATTATCACCAATGACTTTTTTTAGATTGGCATTCCAAATAACTTCTACATTACCGTTGTCAACTTTATGCATTAATTTATCAATCATAATCTGCTCAGCTCTTAATTGATCCCTACGATGTATTAGAGTTACTTTTGAGCAAATATTTGATAGATAAAGTGCTTCTTCTACAGCAGTATTGCCACCGCCAATGACGGCAACCTCTTGATCTTTATAAAAAAAACCATCACAGGTAGCACAGGCAGATACACCTTTTCCCATGTACTCCTTCTCTGAGTCTAGGCCTAGGTATTTTGCAGATGCTCCCGTTGAGATAATAATCGAGTCTGCTGAGTACTCTCCAAAATCCCCAAATAAAGAGAAAGGTTTTTTTGAAAAATCTACTCGATTAACTTGATCTAGGATTATTTCAGTATCAAATCGCTCTGCATGAAGTTTCATTCTCTCCATTAATTCAGGACCTTGCACTCCATGAACATCAGCTGGCCAGTTATCGACATCGGTAGTTGTCATCATTTGGCCGCCAACTTCAATGCCGGAAATCAGACACGGAGATAGACCTGCTCTTGCAGCATAGATGGCTGCGGTGTAACCAGCGGGACCAGATCCTATGATTATTAGTTTCTTATGATTCATATGGTAGATGGAGTGCTATCTTGATTTCTTCATAGTATATAATGATAAAAAAAATATGGAACTAGAACCTATGCCTAATAAAATTCTTTTTACTTCTGAGTCTGTTTCAGAAGGTCATCCAGATAAACTTTGCGATCAAGTGTCCGATGCTATTTTAGATGCATATTTAGCTCAAGATCCAAATGCTCGAGTTGCATGTGAAACCTTGTCAAAAACGGGGAAAATTGTTGTCGCAGGCGAGATAACGGCTAATGCTGATGTCGATATTGAGTCAATCGTTAGAAGAACTGTTTGTGAAATTGGTTATGATAACGATGAAGTTGGCTTTAATGGTAACAATTGTAAGGTTCAAAATGAGCTTGGTGCACAATCACAAGATATTGCGATGGGTGTTGATAGGGACGAAGACGTCAATCAGGGAGCTGGAGATCAAGGCCTTATGTTTGGGTATGCATCGATGGAAACCGATGAATTTATGCCTGCTCCAATTTCATATTCTCATAAGCTAGTGAAGAAACAAGCTGAAGTTCGCAAAAATGGAAAGCTTAAATGGTTACGACCAGATGCAAAGAGCCAAGTAACTTTTAATTATGTTGATGGTGAGCCACGAAGTATTAATGCCGTTGTTTTATCTACTCAGCATGATCCAGAAGTTTCTAATGAGGAAATTTTTGAGGCGGTCATGGAAGAAATCATTAAACCTGTTCTGCCAGAACATTTAATTTCAAAACAAACTAAATTTCATATTAATCCCACTGGAAGGTTTGTGATAGGCGGTCCTGTTGGTGATTGTGGTTTAACCGGAAGAAAAATTATTGTTGATACTTATGGCGGCATGGCTCGTCATGGAGGCGGCGCTTTCTCTGGAAAAGACCCATCAAAAGTCGACCGTTCAGCTGCTTATGCTGCAAGATACGTAGCTAAAAATATCGTTGCTGCTGGACTAGCTTCAAGATGTGAAATTCAGCTCTCATATGCAATAGGAGTCGCAAAGCCTACTTCAATTTCTACCGTGACCTTCGGTACTGCCAAGATTGATGAGTCGAAAATTCAAGACATTGTAAATAATGAATTTGATCTAACGCCCTATGGAATTACAAAAATGCTCGACTTAAAGAGACCGATTTATCAGCAAACAGCTTCATACGGACATTTTGGTAGAACCGATGTTGCTTTTCCATGGGAGTCTTTAGATAAAGTAGATAAAATTAAAAATTATCTGTAACAATGAAAAATATTCTCGTATCAGGATCAATTGCTTATGACAATATCATGTCTTTTGATGGTGGTTTTAGTGATACCCTAGATGCAGATAAAGAGGTCATAAGTGCTGCTTTTCTAATTAAAGATTTAAAGAAAAATTTTGGTGGTTGCGCGGCGAATATTACATTTAACCTAAATCAATTAGGTATAAATCCTATTATGATGGGTGCGCTGGGTGCTGATCACCATGAATATACAGCAGAGTTGGATCGATTAAAGATATCGACAAAATATGTTCAGATTTTTAATGATGTATATTCGCCACAAGCATTTATAACATCAGACTCTAGAGGCAATCAGCTGACGAGTTTTTATCCAGGAGCAATGAACTTCGCGCATAGAATAAATTTTCCTAGTGAAGATATTGATTTAGCAATCATCTCTCCAGATGGGTATGAGTCGATGCAACAAAAAGTCATGCTCTGTGATCAAAAAAATATTCCATTTATTTTTGACCCTGGCCAAGGTATTGGAATGTTCTCCCCAGACGAGTTAAAAGAATTTTCAAAATGTGCCTCGATACTAGCGCTTAATGAATATGAATGGGAAATTTTTCAACAAAAAACTGGATTTAGCATTGATGATATAAAAAAGCTTGATACGCATTTGTTGATTACGCTTGGAGAGAAAGGTTCAATTTTTTATGCAAGGCACGAAAGCATTGTTACCCCAGCTATAGCTGGAGTAAATGTCATAGATCCTACTGGATGCGGAGATGCATTTAGAGCTGGCTTTCTTTACGGGTGGGCAAATGATTTATGCTGGTCCGATACATGCATGCTAGGGTCGATTATGGGAGGAATTGCTGTAGAATATAATGGCACACAAAATCACAGTATAGATTTTTTAAGGATTAATCAGTTGATTGAAAAACAATTTAACTCAGATTTTAGGATGTAACTATGAATGCACAAGTCGAGAAAATAAATATAAAAAAAAATGATTATGTAATAAAAGATATTGCACTTGCCGATTTTGGTCGAAAAGAGATTAAAATGGCAGAACATGAAATGCCAGGACTGATGGCTGTTCGTGAGAGATATAAGAATGAGCAACCGCTTAAAGGGGCACGGATCACCGGATCATTGCACATGACCATTCAAACAGCGGTATTAATTGAGACGCTCGAGAGCTTGGGTGCTCAAGTTCGATGGGCTACTTGTAATATATTTTCTACTCAAGATCATGCAGCTGCTGCAATCGCAGCTAATGGTACGCCGGTTTTTGCATACAAGGGCGAGACTTTAGAGGAATATTGGGAGTATGTAGATCGTATTATTGACTGGGGCAATGGTAAAGGACCGAACCTTATTCTTGATGACGGAGGTGATGCCACGCTATTTATTCATTTAGGCTTTCAAGCAGAAAATGATGCAACCATCCTTGATAAAACACCTGAAAGCGAAGAAGAAAGAATACTTCTGGCACAACTCAAGAAAGCGCTCGATAAAGACCCTGGAAGATTTCATAGAATCATTGGCGATATTAAGGGAGTCTCTGAAGAGACGACTACAGGTGTTCATAGGCTTTATCACATGTTTAAAGACGGCAAGCTTTTGTTTCCCGCCATTAATGTTAATGACTCTGTAACAAAATCAAAGTTTGACAATCTTTATGGCTGCCGTCACTCACTCGTTGATGGCATTATGAGAGCAACTGATGTTATGTTGTCGGGAAAGGTTGCCGTTGTTGCTGGATATGGTGACGTTGGTAAGGGTTCTTGTCAGTCACTGAGGTCTCAATCAGCAAGAGTCATAGTTACTGAAGTGGATCCAATATGTGCCCTTCAAGCCGCCATGGAAGGCTATGAGGTAAAAACTATGGAAGAGGCATTACCCGAGGCAGATATCTTTGTTACTGCTACCGGTTGCGTTGATGTGATTACTGAGGAGCATATGCTCAAAATGAAAAATCAGGCAATTGTTTGTAATATTGGTCATTTTGATAACGAAATACAAGTTGACGCTATGAAGAAGTATCCTTGGGAAGAAATTAAACCACAGGTAGATAAGATCACATTACCCTCAGGTAATGAAATTATATTGCTTGCAGAAGGACGACTTATAAATTTAGGATGTGCGACTGGCCATCCAAGCTTTGTAATGTCAAATAGCTTTACAAACCAGGTACTAGCACAAATTGATCTTTATCAGAATCCTAATAAGTATCAATTAGGTGTTCATACATTGCCTAAAGAGCTTGATGAGGATGTGGCAAGACTTCACTTAGAAAAGATTGGAGTAAAGCTAGAAAAGCTCACTGAAAAGCAGGCTAGCTATCTTGGTATTGACTCTAAAGGTCCATATAAGCCAGACCATTATAGGTATTAATCAATAGTGAATGCTAAGACGCCATATCTCTTTGGTGGTCTTGGTGGATCTTTTATAGTTGGACTTTTGCTGTTTTTTGCAGGACAGCCTTACGAAGTTTATATTACAGCATCTATCACATTACTATGTGCGTTCTGGTGGATAACTGAGGCAATCCCAGTTCCAGCAACTGGATTGGTTCCCCTTGCTATATTTCCGCTGTTAGGAGTATTGACGCCAACTCAGGTAGCCCAAGCCTATGGAAGCCCATTAATACTGTTATATATGGGCGGCTTTATTCTATCGACAGCTATGGAGAGAAGTGGCGCCCATAGAAGGATTGCTCTGAATATGGTCAATATTTTCAATGGAGGAGAAAAGTCTGTTGTGTTTGGGTTTATGTTAGCCTCTGCAACCCTAAGCATGTGGATCTCTAACACTGCAACTGGGCTTATGCTCTTACCAATTGCTTTGGCTGTTCTTGAAAGTACAGAATCTAAAGCTACCAAAGCTGCATTGCTCTTAGGGGTTGCTTATGCGTGTAATATTGGTGGTATGGGGACGCCTATTGGAACACCATCTAATCTTATTTTTATGCAGGTCTACACAGATGTAACAGGTGAGTCGATAACCTTTATTGATTGGATGGCTTGGGGAATACCTGCTTTAATCATTTTTCTTCCTTTAATGTATTTTTGGCTGACTCGGCAACTTAGTAACAGTAATAAGTTAAGTGTGCCTAATACAGGTAGTTGGAGAACCGAAGAAAAAAGAACGCTATGGGTATTTGCGCTTACTGCACTTGCATGGGTTACAAGACAAGAGCCGTTTGGTGGATGGAGCGAGCTTTTCAATATCCCCATGGCAAATGATGCAAGCGTAGCGATGGTTGGCGCTATTGCATTATTTTTAATTCCAAATGGCAAGGGAGAAAAACTTTTAGATTGGGAGACGGCTGCAAAAATACCTTGGGGTATTTTAATTTTATTCTCTGGAGGTATATGTATTGCTACAGCATTTGTTGAATCTGGAATTAGCATGATGATAGGAGAGATGCTTGCCTCATTAACCGGCATAAACCTCTATCTATTAATGCTTGCTATTTGCTTGGTAGTGACGTTCTTGACTGAGATGACCTCAAACACCGCAACATCTGCACTCTTAATGCCTATCTTATCTGCTGCTGCTATTGGAGCATTAATTGATCCTAGATTACTTATGGTTCCAGCAGTAATGAGTGCAAGTTGTGCATTTATGCTTCCGGTTGCAACTGGACCCAATGCGGTCGTCTATTCCTCGGGTCAAGTTAAGATAAGAAAAATGATGAGCGAAGGATTTGTACTAAACCTGATTGGTGCTGTTGTTATCTCTATCGTTTGCTTTCTCATTATTGCCTAAACATTTTTTTGTGCTAGACTAATTTTATTATCAAGAAGCACTAATATGTGCGCCAACCTGCCATTCACTCCGGCAAGGTGGAAAAATGATGAGGCATTCAGCAACTAAAGGAGGAACGATGCTAAATGTAATAAAAACAAAAACGAAGTATTCGTTATGAAATTTAGTACAAAACAAATTCACGCTGGAAGAGAAAAGAATATCTCGCCGTATGGAGATGTGAATATTCCTATTCACCAAAGCACGAGCTTTGTGCATGATTCAGTTGATCAGTATTTAGAAAAAGGCTTCTCCTACTCTCGGACATCAAATCCTACGATAGAGCTTCTTGAAGAAAGATTAAAACAACTCGAAGAGGGAAGCGGAGCTCTATGTTTTTCAACTGGCATGGCCGCGATTCACTCAGTATTTGATGGCATTTTGAAGACGGGTGACCATGTCATTATTTCGGATGTCGTATACGGTGGCACTTATCGCATTAGTAAAGCTATCTTTGCAAAATATGATATTGAATTTTCATTCATTGATACCTCAAAATCCGAGGACATTAAAAAAGCTATTAGGCCAAATACAAAGATAATTTTTACCGAGACGCCTGCTAATCCAACTCTAAAGATCTGTGATCTAAAGTTGATTTCAGATATAAGTAAGAACCATCAGATCCTTCATGTAGTCGATAATACTTTTATGACTCCTTACCTACAAAATCCTTTAAGTCTAGGAGCTGATATAGTCATACATAGCACCACCAAATTTTTTGATGGTCACAATATGACAACCGGAGGCTGTGCGGTCTTTTCAGATAATGAAACATATGAAAGGATCAAGTTTATTCGTAATACCAGCGGGAATATCATGTCACCTTTTACCGCTTTTTTGACGCTGCAAGGTTTGAAGACGCTATCTTTAAGGCTTGAGAGGCAATGCCTTACTGCGCACCTAATTGCAGAGCATTTAAATAATCATAAAGTGATTGAGAGGGTATTTTATCCAGGATTAGAGGATTTCCCGGGGCATCAAATCTCATGCAATCAAAGCAGGGATCATGGTTCGCTTCTTGCTTTTATTGTTAAGGGAGATTTGAATACAGGTAAGAAATTTGCCGATAATCTCAAGCTATGCTTACTCGCAGAAAATCTTGGCTCTGTGGAAACATTGGTAACTCATCCTGCCTCTATGACCCATGGTTATCTTACTCAAGACGAACGTCAAAGTATCGGCATTACTGACAGCCTGATAAGAATGAGTGTCGGTATTGAAGATCCTGAGGATTTATTGAATGATATAGAGCAATCACTCGCTTCATTACATGGATAAGAAAACTAAATTAATACACCCAAAAAGAGTCACCTTTTCAGGAAGTAATAGACCTCTTATTGATCCGATTTATCGATCTGTTAAATATACTTTTGATTCCCTTGAGGAGGCATTAGCAGATTCGCATAACGATAATTTTTTTGAATACAGTCGAGATAAAAATCCTACTACATTTCAACTCGAAAAATCTTGCGCCGAATTGCAAAACAGAGAATGCGCAGTAGCGACCTCCAGTGGCATGTCTGCAATGTGGGCAGCCATATTGGCAAATATTGAATCTGGTGACAGGGTATTATTATTTTACGAGAGCTATGCTCCAACAAGGAAAATGGTTCGACAAAAATTGTCACGACTAGGTGTTAAATTTTCAATCGTTAGTATTCAAAACGAAGCCGAAATAGAAAATGCTTTTGCTCTCGGCGATGTAAAGTTAGTAATCTACGAATCGCTTACTAATCCAATGCTTTTTATACCTAATCACGATCTTATTATTAAGCTTGCAAAGAAGTATCATGCTAAAACTATACTGGATAATACCTTTTTAGGACTTCATAACAATCTAGAACTTGAGGTAGATTTTTTTGTTCATAGTCTAACTAAATATGCAAATGGCCATGGGGATGCAATGGGAGGAATAATCATTGGTGACAAAGAGAATTTAAATCAAGTTAGAGACTATGCAGTAAGTCTTGGAGCAACGCCCGATCCCGAAGCGTCGTATTTAATTTTACGAGGATTAAAAACCTATTTTGTAAGGTATGATATTCAATCAAGAACAGCTCAATCTATTGTAAATTTTTTATCCAATCATAAAAAAGTTAGCAAGGTTTATTATCCTGGCAAGGAAAGCCAAAATTTTGATCAGCTAATCAGACATACCGATCAATTTGGCGGGATAATTTCATTTGATTTAGATGTATCAGAAAAAGAGTTATTTAAATTCTGTGATAACCTCAATATATTTACTACCGCGGCAAGTTTAGGATCCGTTGAGTCCCTTGTATCTCCTGCAAAATTATTTTTTGGTAAAGATTTAAAAGCAGAGGAGCTTGCGATTGCAAGCATAGGTAGTGGTACTGTTAGAATTTCTGTGGGAATGGAAAGCGAGGATGATCTTATTAGTGATCTTTCGCAGGCGTTAGATCAATTATAACCAATCAGGGCAGGGTAGATTTTTACTTTGCAAGTAGCTTCTATTATATATTTTGCTTTCATACCTAAATCCAGAGTCGCATAAAATGGTGACGATCGTACTCCCTTTTTTTAGGTCTCTTGCTAATTTCATCGCGCCTGCAACATTTATCCCGCTTGATCCACCCAAGATTAGACCATCTGTTTCAGCTAGCTTAAAAAGACAGCTTAATGCTTCTTGATCATCAACCCTGTATGCGTCATCAATTTTTCCGTCAGCGATATTTCCAGTGACTCGACCTTGGCCAATTCCCTCAATAACACTTGATCCCTCAGTAGATAATTCTCCAGATTTTACCCAAGAGTACATATTTGCTCCCATAGGATCGGCTATTGCTGTGACTGCATTATTATTTTTTGATTTAAGAAATTCAGCAACCCCTGTAATTGTACCACCTGTTCCAATTGCACAGATAAATGCATCTATTTGACCATTAGTTTGGGACCAAATTTCAGAACCCGTAGAATGGATATGACCTTCTCGGTTAGCTAAATTATCCCATTGATTTGCGTAGAAGACCCCATGCTGTTCATTTTTTTCAGCTTCTCTCGCAGCCCTTTCTGCTGTATGAACATAATGATTCGGATCTTTAAAGGGGACCGCTGGGATTTCAAATAACTTTGCCCCTGATATTCTTAGTACGCTCTTTTTTTCTTCCGATTGTGTATCAGGCATATAAATATGTGTCCTGATTCCGAGAGACCGACCACAGATCGCAAGACCAATACCCGTATTGCCAGCTGTCCCTTCAATAATTAAACCACCGGGCTCAATTTTCTTATTTTTTAATGCATCTAGAATAATGTATTTTGCAGCTCGGTCTTTAACAGATCCTCCTGGATTTAAAAATTCAGCTTTGCCATATATTTCGCATCCAGTAGATTCCGAAGGATAACGCAGCTTTATGAGAGGCGTGTTGCCTATCGCATTAATGAGACCTGATTGCACTGTTTGACTACTCTACAATGATAGTGATTTTCTCTGATACCAGAGGGTTATTATGCGGAATATGTAGCCAGTCACCTAGCACCAGTTGTAGAGTGTGCTCTCCAGATGGCAAGGAGAGTGTTGTCTCTGTCTGACCCAATCCAAAATGCCGAACATTATCATTTGCTGGTAGAGGCGCATCAAATGCAGGCAATTCTTCAAGATCTATGAGCAAATGATGGTGCCCGGTATTTGCTAAGTTTATCCCCGCAGGCGCAACCCCCATATTTATTAGTCCAAATTTTATGACTACCGGGGAAGATACAGTTTCTAAGTTAGCTGGCTCGATAAAGTAAAGTACAGCATTTTCCGGAGCCTCTGTTAATGGAATTTCCTGAGCCGAAGCACTTAAAATAACAAATGAACAATAAAGAAATGCAAAGAATGAGATAATATTTTTCATAATAATGTGCGTCTTTTGTTTTATTTTTAACATCATTTTATAGGATTATTTTTTTTGAGTCATAACTAGTTTATTAATAAGATATTAGAAATGGATATATATAAATTTATGGCTGGTAAAATTTTTGAAAAATCTTTGTTTTTACTTGTAATTATCTTAATTACTGGATGTGCAACTAATTCAATGCAGCAATCGAGTCAGTCTAGTCAACAATCACAAAGCCAAAGCCAATCTTCTAGCTTGCCTTCACAAAGTAGGCCAATCCCTTCTCAGAGCCAAAGTCAGTCTCAGAGCCAAAGCCAGTCTCAGAGCATGCCTGACTTTCCCCAAAATCAGTCTCAACAGTCACAGAATTCACAAGGTTCGAATAGCAACGAGGCATCAAGCCAAGGTAGCGATGCAAGCACCTCATCCTCAACTAACAGTAATGGCTTGCCTGATATGCTATCCATACCAGGAAGTGTCTATGAGTCTCTTGAGGGCTTAGCAGGAGATCCGGATCTGGATTCTGGTTTTCCCTCTAATCCTATGGGCAATGGAGATGCAAGCACATCAGACAGCGAGAGCAATGGAGGAAACGAAGGAGAAGATGATATTCAGTCAGGATCAGAATCAGAGGGTATGGTTGAGAGATCTGGATCAGCCAATAATCAGGGACAAAGTCCAGCTGCAAGTGAAATTTTAGGTAGAATTTTTGGAGAAGTAGGTCAGCAAGGAACTACCAGCAATCAAAATAATCAAGCTGGGTCAGCCCAAGATAGATTTGATAGATCTTTAGAAGAATTTGATGGAGTAATGGGACAAGAGCAACAAGCAATGGGAAATTCAGGCATTCAAGGTCCTTCCGGCGGACAATCTGGAAGCACTGATATGGATGGTATGGCTGGATCGCAATCAGATGAAATTGTTATAGCGGGTGGAGTCATTGGAGAAGAACTGGAAACTGATCAAGGCTCTATCACAGAATCAGGGCAAGGCAATGGTGATGAGCTTGAGGGTTATGCAAGAGTTTCAGCCGTAGAAGGTTGTAATGATCAAGATATTGTTGCTCAACAACTTTGTGAAGCAGCAACGCTGGAAGAGGACCCATTCTTAAGGGCTGCCTTATGGCGGGAGTATAATCGATACAGGGAAATTCTAGAGACCCAATGATGAATATTAGATTATTAGTCTTTTTGACCTCAATTCTTATTTATGGTTGTGCTGCACAGCCTGAAGTAAGAATAGCTCATGATGTTCAAATCGAAAGTCCAAACTACCTCATTCCTGAGGATCAACTACTGGATGTTGGTGTTATAGTTTTTAACCCTGGACTTCCAGAAGGTGAGTTAACTACTGAAGAACTTGAGG
>Ga0222714_10000774_pt1 | contig 36352 bp, 24 predicted proteins | sample C33_3DmetaG_FD_165048 | JGI IMG/M metagenome (GOLD analysis project Ga0222714, IMG submission 165048) | Estuarine water microbial communities from San Francisco Bay, California, United States - C33_3D | ecosystem: Environmental > Aquatic > Marine > Unclassified | place: USA: California...
GTAAACATCAGTGGTATCGTTACTGCTTACGAACTAGATGTAGAAGGACATACTGAACTTGATAATGTAAACATTAGTGGTATTGTTACTGCTTATGAGTTAGATGTAGAAGGGCATACTGAACTTGATAATATTAATGTATCTGGAGTATCAACTTTTGCTGGAATTGGTACATTCCTAAATGATCTTTATGTTGGCGGAGATCTATACATTGCCGATGATCTTGTCTTTGATGAGTTTACTGCGCGTAATGCTACTCTCACAGGTAACTTACAGGTTGCTGGTGTTTCCACTTTCAATGGCAATGTTGATATTAATGCCGATATTGATGTAGATGGGCACACTGAATTAGATAACGTAAACATTAGTGGTGTTACTACTTTTGGTTCTTACCTGGATATTAATTCTTTTGTAGATATTTCTGATAACATAAACGTTGGTGGTCTTTCTACTTTCACTGGAATTGGTACATTCCAGAATGATCTTTATGTTGGTGGGGATCTTTATGTTGCTGATGACCTAGTCTTTGATGAGTTCACCGCACGTAATGCTACTCTTACTGGCAACATAAATGGTGATACTCTCATCATTTCTGGATTAACCACATTCACCACTGGTCCAGTACTGGTAGGAACAGGAACTTCTACAGGAACAAGTGCTCAGGCATTCCAAGTTGAAAGTGGAGCATACTTTGCTGGTCCTGTTGGTGTTGCTTCTACTGCACCAAATTATGATTTAGATGTTAACGGTGATATCAACTTCAATGGTGATCTTTATAAGGACGGAATTCTATTCGTTGCTGGTGTTGGTATTGGATCTACGGAAGTAAATCCAACTTCTGGAGTTATAACCCCAGAGGCAAGAGTTGGTACTGGATTTACTGATATTAACTTTGTTGGTACTGGACTCAGTATTACTGGATATGGAAGCACTGTTGTTATTGACCTTGACAGTGTTGGTGGTGCTAGAGTTTCTGTTTCAACCGAACCACCAGGTGGTGCAAGGGCAGGCGACCTCTGGTGGGAAAGTGACACTGGAGACCTGAAAGTTTATTATGCTGATGGTGATAGTACTCAGTGGGTTGATACAAATGGTGGTGAGAACCTAGCAGTTATTGGTGAGTTCCCACCAGCATCACCGCTCGCAGGAGATCTGTGGTGGGATAGTGTATATGGTCAACTTAAGATTTACTATGATGATGGTGATAGTCAACAGTGGGTTGACACAAGCAATACTTCTATTAATAATTATTGGGTAGCATCAGAAGTACCTTATGTTGGTATTCATACTAACTACAATGTTGGTATTGGAACGACCATTCCAAATGAAGCTCTTGACGTTATTGGATATATTTCCATTGACGACAGAGTTTCTTATGGAACAACAACTTCTGAAACTACCTCCACATCTGAGGTTGGTATTCATTCGGCAGTTCCAATTAATACTTATCGTTCTGTAGAGTATACTATCCAAGCGACACAAGGATCTAGTTATCATTCTACAAAGATCATGGCACTTCATGATGGATCTTCTGCTTATCATAATGAATATGGGACAATTTACAATTCTGCGGAAGTTGCTACATATGATGTAGATGTATCTGGTGGAAACATTAGACTCCTTGCTACACCAGCAAGTTCAGGAATAACAACTTTCAATATTGTTTTTGATGCGATAAAGGTTTGATAAATACCTAAAAAGCATCGGGGGATAGTGAACCTGTGGCGTCACAAAACTTCAGAGTAAAGAATGGTCTAGAAGTAGGATCGGCAACAACTGTTACTTCAACTGATGCTTTCGTTGGCACTAACTTAACTGTTGCTGGAGTATCTACATTCCAAAGTGATCTATTTATTGCTGGAGCTCTTACCGCTGGTACTGGAGGAGGAGGAGCTTCAATTGGTGATGATATTGTAACTAGAAATTTATATACCAACGGAATATCTACTTTTACTGGCGATATTAGTGGATCTACCGCTACATTTAGTGGAGATGTAACTGTAGGTGGTATTCTTAAGTATGAAGATGTAGTTAACGTAGACTCTGTTGGTATTGCTACCGCAAGATCAGGATTAAGAATTACTGGTGGTGGTCTTGATGTTGTTGGCGTTGCCACCTTCAATAATGGTGTCGATACTCTTGACGTAATCGGTCACGCTGAAGTAGACCAGTTAAGAGTTTCTGGCGTAACTACTTTAACTGGCAATATTGATGCCAATGGTGATCTAGATGTAGATGGACATACCGAACTTGATAACGTTAATGTATCAGGTGTTTCTACTTTTGTTGGTGTAGGTACTTTCCAGAATGATCTTTATGTTGCTGGAACACTCTATGCCCCTTCACTGAACATTGAAGGTGGAGCAACTTTAGGTGATGATTTATCGACAAGAAATATCACAGCATCTGGTATCATAACTGCTACTGGAAACATTGATGCTAATGGTGATCTAGATGTAGATGGACATACTGAACTTGATAATGTTAATATTAGTGGTATTGTTACCACATTTGATTTAGATGTAGATGGACACACTGAACTTGATAATGTAAGAATCTCTGGAGTATCAACATTTGTTGGTGTTACCACTACACAAGATGACGTATTTGTTGGTAATGATTTAAGTGTTGCTGGTGATGCTAGAGTTGTTGGAGTCCTTACAGTTGGATCTTCATCGATTACTTTAGATGGTTCATCAAACACCATTAATGTTGGATCTGGTGTTACAATCCATACAACGACAGCTTCTGTAAATCAACTAGAAGTTGCTGGTTTATCTACTTTCACTGGTATTGTCACAACAAATCATAATGTATTTGTTGGTAACGATCTTAGTGTTGCTGGTGATGCTAGAGTTGTTGGTGTACTAACAGTTGGATCTGGAACGATCACAATTGATGGCGACACTAATACTATTAATGTTGGTACTGGCGCTACAATTCACACTACAACTGTTGCTGTTAATCAGTTAGAAGTTGTTGGATTATCAACTTTTATTGGAATTGCTACTTTCCAAAATGATACTTATGCTAAGACGCTTTATGTAACTGATCTTGTTGTTGATGGTGGAGCATCTCTTGGTGAAGATATCACCACAAGAAATATTTCTGCTTCTGGTATCGTAACGGTAACAGGAACAACAAATCTCAATGGGGATTTAGATGTAGATGGACACACTGAACTTGATAACTTAAACGTCTCTGGTGTTTCTACTTTCTCTGGAAACATTGATGCTAATGGTAATTTAGATGTAGATGGACACACTGAACTTGATAACTTAAACGTTTCTGGTGTTTCTACATTCTCTGGTGAAGCCACATTCCAAGGTAATGTAAATCTTGGTGATAATGATAGATTGAGATTTGGTGATGGTAATGACTTAGAAATTTTCCATGATGGTATTAATAGCAATATTCAAGATAATGGAACTGGATCTTTATTACTTTATGGAAATAGTTCTATAGAATTATTGTCCAGCGGAACTGGCGAATCTCTTGCTAAATTTTTCTCAGATGGAGCAGCAGAACTCTACTACGACAACTCCAAGAAATTTGAGACCACTGCTGAAGGTATTGATGTAACAGGAACCGTTGGTGGAGATCAATTAAATGTCTCTGGAGTATCGACCTTTGCTGGTAACGTTGACGCTAATGGAGATCTTGACGTAGATGGTCACACTGAGTTAGATAACGTAAATATTGCTGGAGTTCTTACCGCTACCAGTGCCGAGTTTAGTGGTAACGTAACAGTTCTTGGTGATCTTACTTATGAGAACGTTACCAACCAAGATTCGATTGGTATTGCCACTGCTCGTGCTGGTCTTCGAGTTACTGGTGGTGGTTTAGATGTTGTTGGTGTTGCTACATTCAATGATAATGTAAACGCTACAACAGGAAATACATATCAGATCAATGGTGTTGACGTTCTTTCGACAACAACATTGGGTACTGGAGTTACTAATTCTTCTCTAAGATATGTAAGTGCCAATGTTATTAGTGATAGAATAGAACTCACAACTGGTCAACCATCAGGTAGTGATTACATTCTCGTTTATGATTCTGATGTTGGAGATCTGAAAAAATCCACAATTCAGAATGCTGCTTTACAGGGTGTTCAGGGTACACAAGGAGTTCAAGGTACACAAGGAGTTCAAGGAACTCAAGGTCTTCAAGGAACCCAAGGACTTCAGGGAACACAAGGAGTTCAAGGAACCCAAGGACTTCAGGGAACACAAGGTGTACAAGGAACCCAAGGAGTTCAAGGTACACAAGGTGTACAAGGAACCCAAGGAGTTCAAGGAACTCAGGGAGTCCAGGGCACACAAGGCACATTTGGTACTCAGGGTGTTCAAGGAATATTTGGACCAGTTGCTGGATCTGCTAATCAAGTTGTTTTCAAAGATGCTTCAAACAATCCAGCTGGATCTGCTAACTTAACTTTTGATGGTGGAACATTAAACGCAAGTAACGTAAATGTTTCTGGTGTTGTTACCGCAACAAGTTTCAGTGGTGATGGATCTTTAATAACTGGTGTGAGTGGATTTGCTACTGCTCTGAGTAATGATCAGAACAGCGCAATGAATAAGATCTTCATACAACCGAAGACTTTATATATTCCACCAAATACTCAGGCAGATGTTGAAGCAACTGTTTATGAAGGTAATGTTGCTTTCATAAGAGAAAGATACATCACTGTCGGATCGGGTGCTACTTTACATATTGGCGCTGGTACTACAATGCGAGTTAACATACTTGGTTTATTCTAAATAAATAAAGAAAAAGCATTTCGAATAGATGTCTGAGTTAAGAGTAGACAATATTGTAAGTGAGGACGGGAGTACTGCTCCGGTTTATTCTAAAGGATTAACCATTGGTGCTGGACAGACACTGACTTGTTCTGGTGACTTTTCTGTTAGTGGAGATGTAGATTTTAACTCTGGTGCGACAGTAACTGGTGTTGTTACCTTTACCAGTGCTGATCTTCAAACTAATTTATCAGTAACTCCATCACTAAACGTTGATTCTAATATACAGCTTGGTAGTGCTGGTATTATAACATCAAAGGGAGTACACATTGATAACTCTCTTGAGACAGTAGCGGCAGGAACAACCTATCAGAATGGTTCCTTTAACAACGTTGTTCTTGAGTGTGATTTAGATTCTGCTTCCATATTCACTCACGATATGGATAATGGCACTGTTGGTGTCGTATCGTTTAAAGACTTCCCTGCCATTAAGAACTCAGCAGTTACTTATACCGTTATCTTTACCCAACAATCATCGACACCAGCTGGTACAGGAAACACTACTGGTGACATTGGAATAGGAACTCACATTTTCTTACAACCTGCTGGAGTAACTGGATTCTCAACCTCGGCAAAAGTTGGTTCTGGATCAACAGTTACAATTTCATCAACACCCGATGATGTTGATTTTGTAAGTTTTGTTATTCATTACAATGGTGCTGGTTCTGGAACAGAATCAAACTATAAGGTTTATGCCAATGGCAACGGTCAATTCAGATATGGACTAGTAGGAGAGTAACCATGGGATTTAACTTCGGATTAAAAACATCAACCAATTCTGTTACTGGTGGTTTTTCTGTTGCCACTGGTACTGCGGTTATTAATAGAATAACTTTCCCAGAAGGAACAACTTATTTTGAAACACCAACACATAAGGTTTATGTTATAACATCATCAACAACAATGACAATTGAAGGTACACCAACCTTTAGTTACTGGAATAGTGGTGCTGGTGGCACTTCTTCTGGTGGATGTTTTGGTCACGCTGGAGTTGGTGGTGGAGGAGCAGGTGGAGTTGATCAAGTAACTGACGATACCTTTAGTCTTCCTGCCGGAGAATACAATTGTGTTGTTCCAGGCAAAGGTGGTGGAAATACATATTTTGAAGATTCCGTTACTTCAACCCAATATGCTATAGCATATAAAGGTGGATATGGAAACCAAAACACTGGTGGTAATGGTGGATGTGGAGGCGGAGGAGGTAATCAGTAATCGTTTTTGTATGTCATCCCATCATACCAATTTTTGATTGAGTATGGATAAAAATGGGAATACAAATCGCTACTAGACCTCCCACCATCATTCTCTGGAAGAATATCATATCTGTCTAATTTTCTAGAATAGTTGATCATGTTTTCTAATTTGGAATCATATAGTGGTATCGATTGAGCATGATTCCAAAACTTGGAGTTATACTTTGATCCAAACTTGTAGTGCCATAAAATAAAGTTTTGAGTTTCTTGAATATATTTTTTGAATTCTATAGTTATATCGTTGAATGACCTTGATTTTTTAATCAGGACATCGAAAGTAAGTCTAGCCCATCTTAAGTACGCTTGAACTGCCGTAGATTCTAAAGGTTCCAAAAAGAAAAACTTATTTCCAGAAAGAATTATCCTATCATCAACGATAGGATTCTTTGCCATGTAATTATCAAAGGAAAATGTTTTTGATATATCCACATCAAACATATCTAAGAAGTTACTTTCTGCTTCTTGATATGGGGTTATAGTATTGTTATACAAATAACCAACACAATTATCATGTGCTTTTGATTTTACATTTGCTGGAATTACAAAGCACCACCCATCTTTAGTTGCTACAGATCTAGTCCAATACTGTTCTTTTAAATCCCACTTTGGTTTTCCAAGGATAACCGAGTTTACTGGACTTTTTAACTTGATGTAATTAGAAAAATCTTTTGGTTTCCCCCTACAGTCAAAGATATAATCAGCATCAATATCATCCAGGTTATCTACTTCCTGTTCTGTTACTTTAAATAGATTGGACTTAAGCACATACTCCTGCATATCTGATGGAGAGTAGTGCATTGCCATATTATTTGATGGGAATGAATGAAAAACCTTTTCATTTACAGATCCCCATCCTTCATATAAAATACCAGATTTAAATGTACCGTATATTGGATTATTATACCAGTTAAATCCCAGTGCTTTCCAAAATAATTCTGGTGGTTCTGTTAGTGTTCCTTGCCCAACTGGTTCAGCAGGAATATTTTTTGTATGAATTAGTTCTACTTCTATATTAGAATTTCTTGTATATAATCCATAATGAAGAGCGGTTAAACATCCAGCATTTCCAGAACCGACAATTACTATCTTCATTTATTTTTGGATTATATGTTATAATTTATCAAAGTAATTATATCACAAAACATGTTGATAGAGCATATTAGATCTAAGAATTTTGGGTACACAGTTGTTGATGATTTTTATACCAATCGGGAATTGGAAGAACTTTGGAAGGAATTAGAATATTTTACATCACCCAATAGACTGTTTAGTCCAGATATGACTTTCTCTGCTACAGGTGATGGGGAGTTGTTGAAAAATAATAAGTCTGTTCCACTAGACAGTATCTATCAAAATAATAGACGTATGTCAGACATACTTCGATTAAATAGAAAATTATTTGATAATACTATATTTGATGATTTTTCAAATCTTCATCCATATAATGCATGTATTAAAGAATGTTCTCTTGATTATACTCTTCTTTCATATTATGAGAATGGAGACTATTATCAATCTCATAAAGACCTAGCACAATTTACGGCTTTAACTTGGATTTATAAGGAACCGAAAATGTTTAGTGGTGGAGAGTTTTCTTTTCCTGAGGATGATGTACACTTAGAAACTAAAAATAATAGAATGATTCTCTTTCCAAGTTGGGTATCGCATAAAGTTTCTGAAGTTATTATGGAACAAGATGTTGAGTTTTCTTCTAACGGAAGATATTGTATTACTCAATTTATGTGTTTTGGATCTGGTTACTAAGATTGATAAATATCAAAGTATGTGAAGTTTTTCTAAATACCAATTAAATGGCAGGAGGAGAAGTGTAATGGGACCAGGAGGCACAGGATCTCAAGGATATCCGGGCGGTGGTGGAGTTAGTTGGGGTTGGCCATGTGGACATGCCGGCGGCGGTGGTGGTGGAACAGCACAAGCAGGAACTGGTGGATCTAGTGGAGGATCTCCAGGTGGCGACGGAGCTGTTATAGATCCAATGTTTAGAGATCCAATTGGAGCATCTGCCGCTTTATCTGCTGGAACTTGGTTTGGTGACACCAGTTGGCGTATTGGTGGTGGAGGTGGCGGTCATGCTGACTGTGGCGGTAATGGAGCAGGTGGTGCTGGTGGTGGAGGAAATGCTGTTCATAATGGATCAACTGTTGCCGGAAGATGTGGTGGCGGTGGTGCTGCTACCTGCTATAATAATGGTGGTGGTGGATCTACCCAAGCTGGTGAAGGTTTAATGTATGTTGCTGTCCCATACGCTTATTCTGGTTAAAGATGAAAAATTTTGCTAGTTTAGACGAGAACAACGTAGTTATTGAAGTTCTTTCTTTTTCTGATGATCTTTCTACAGAATATATACTGGAAAGATTTGGTAGAACAAGAAATCTAGTTGAAACTTTTGATGATATGGAGGGTGGAATATCTAGAGAAGGTAATGACCCATCTGGGCGTAGATTTAGATATGCTCAAATTGGATCCCACTATCTTCCAGAACAAGATGTATTCACACCACCAAAACCAGATGCCAATGATTTAATAGAAGGAACTTCTTTAGTATGGGATGAAACCCAATACGCTTGGTACGCAGAGTATGATGACTTTGATGCCGTTCTACAAGCAGTTTCTGATGGACAAATCAACGTTCCCGAAGAAGTATTAGACACACCAGACACTCAGTGGACCTACCTATGATTGACATTCAAGCATACAAAGAAAAAATAGAATCTAGAGTTGAAACATGTAACGCATGTCCACACAAAGAAGGAAATCGTTGTGGGATATGTGGATGCTTCCTATCATTAAAATCTTTAGCATTTTGGACACACTGTCCAGACAATCGTTGGGAGCAGTAAATTAATTTTCATTATGGATCTTTTTGATTTTGTTTATAAGGAGAATGTATTCTCCAAAGATTTTTGTGATCAAAAATTAAAAACACTAGAACAATCTCACTGGCTTCCACACAGGTGGACTGTGAATGAAGGGACATGGCAAGATGTTGATAGGAAAGATTTTTCTGTTCTCCATCAATATGTGATACAGAAGCAAATGGTTGGTGAAATAGTTTCCTTTGTTAAAAGATATGGTGAAAAAGTATCAGGATACTTTCATGTAAATGAATTTTCCCCAATTAGATTTAATAAGTATGAAGAGGGTGAAGGGATAAGAGAACATGTAGATCACATCTATAGTTTATTTAATGGTGATAAAAAAGGTATACCAGTTATAAGTTTAGTAGGTGTCTTTAATGATGATTATGATGGTGGAGAACTGTTCTTATGTGGAGAAAAAGTAGAGTTAAAAACTGGTGATGTTTTAGTGTTTCCATCACTGTTCATGTATCCACATATGGTTACTGAAGTTACTAAAGGTGTTCGGTATTCCTGGGTTTCTTGGGGATATTGACACCTTTTTTTCTATACTATATAATGGGAATAATAAGTGTTGATATCGTTGAATGAAAACATTTGCACAGTCTGCTATTGAGCAGGGTGGATCCATTCATCCATTGATTGTTGATTCCGAATTGACTGGTGGATTGGGCTTAATGAATCCTTCAGTTTTTGTTGATACTGATGGTAAAGTAATGGTTAATCTGAGATCAGTTAACTACACCTTTTATCACTCAGAAGAAAAGTTATTTCAGCATCAATATGGTCCTTTAACCTATGTCCACCCAGAAAACGATATTCATCTTAGGACGTGGAATTATTATCTGGAATTAGATGATGATTATAAAGTTTCTAGAGTCACCAAAATAGATACTTCAAAGTTTCCGGATAAAGAAAAATGGGACTTTGTTGGATTAGAAGACGCTCGTCTTTTCCGTTGGGATGATAAATTATACTACTCTGGTGTTAGAAGAGATGAAGATACTATTGGAACTGGAAGAATGGAGTTATGTGAGATTGTAGTTGGTGGTTCTGCCGTACAACAAGTTTCTCAAACTCGCATCAAACCACCATTGGATCCAAAATCTTACTGTGAAAAGAATTGGATGCCAATTACAGACATGCCATATCATTATATTAAATGGAGTAATCCAACAGAACTAGTAAAAGTTAATCCAATCAATGGAGATTCAAAACAACTTTTTACTAGAGATCCAAAAAATATTAGTGGATATCCCCGAGGTGGATCACAAGTCATTCCATGGAAAGATGGGTATGTTGCTATTACTCATGAGGTTGATTTATTCAACAGTGAGGTTGGAAGAAAGGATGCTGTTTACTACCACAGAATAATATATTGGGACAAAGAGTTCAATATTAAAAAGTGGTCAAATAAATTTTCTATTATGGGTGGGCACGTAGAATTCTGTGTCGGACTTGCTGAGCATAATGGGAATATGCTTATGACGTTTGGTTTCCAAGATAACGCTGCTTATCTTCTTAAGTTTTCTGATAGTGTTTTAGAGGAGTATTTGAATAATGAATGAGAATCTTTTGATTGATCTACTCAATAAATTTATTGCTAATCCAGATCATGTGGCACATAACTTAAATCTAGCAATTTATTATGATACCATTGGTCAAACAGCATCAGCAGTATCTTACTATTTGAGAACAGCCGAGAGAACAGATCAAGATATTATTAAGTATCAGTGTGTTCTTAGATCTGGTATTTGTTTCAGTAAGCAAGGATGTAGAAACTTTACCGTTAAAGGTTTATACCAGCATGGTTTAACAATCATGCCTAATCGCCCCGAAGGTTATTTTCTCCTCAGTCGTTTTTATGAGAGAGAAGAAAACTATCATGATGCTTATTTAATTTCTTCTATCGGAGAAAAGATTGCTGATAGAGAACCACAAGAAAACTTAATTCTTGATGTGGAGTATCCAGGTTTTTATGGTGTTCTTTTTGAGAAGGCAGTTTCTTCTTGGTGGGTTGGTCTTTGTAATGAATCTAGAGATCTTTTAGAGAATCTTCTTGCCAACTATCAACTGGATGAAATACACCTTAACGCAGTCAAAGAAAACATTAGTAAGTTGGGCGACTCTGGTAGAGACTTACACAGAGTATATCTTCCAAAAAGATTAAAAGAATTTGACTGGGGATTTATAGAAAAAGTTGAGTGGATTAAATCCCTCATAGAAAAAGAAGTGTTTATTGATGATGTATATCAAAAACAGTTTAAGGTTCAAGAGGGAGACGTGGTTGTTGATTTTGGTGCTAGTGTTGGACCATTTACACATTTGATTAAGGAAAATAATCCAAGCAAAGTTTATTGCTTAGAACCACATCCAGAAACCTTTGAAAAACTTGTAGAAAACGTTTCAGATGAAAACGTTGTTTGTATTAACAAAGCGGTAGCAGCATCGGATAGAGTAATAACCGAGTGTTCTTATTTTAATGAAACGATGCTTTATACAAATAAAGACATTCGTCAAGAAATTTCTACAATTAGCTTCAAAGATTTTATTGAAGAGAATAATATTGAAAAAATAGATTTCTTGAAAACAGACTGTGAAGGTGGTGAATATGACATCTTCAATCGAGAAAACATTGGATGGATTATGAAGAATGTTCATAGGATATCTGGTGAGTGGCATCTAAACACCCCCGAACAAAAAGAAAAATTTAAGGAGTTTAGGGAAATATATCTTTCACAGTTCCCTAAGTACAGCATACAGTCTGTAGACTATGTTGATATGAAGTGGGCTCTATGGGAAGATTGGTTTGTCGACAAATACAGTCAGTTGAATATCTACATTGATAATATTTACTTTAATAATGAAAAAGTAGAAGAGAAAAAACCTTTAACTCTAAAACAACCTAAAGAGAAGTGGAAAAATTCTATTGCCCCTACAATGGAGTTTACAACTTCAATTCCCGAGAATGGGTGTGTAGTTGACTGTGTATTCTGTCCACAAAGGACACTTCAAAAGGTTTACACAGGTGAACGTACAATGTCTCTTGATAATTTCAAGATAGCAGTTGATAAACTCCCACAAGAAGTTCGTGTAACCTTTGCGGGATTTACTGAACCCTGGTTAAATAAGTATTGTACAGACATGGTTCTGTATGCTCATGAAAAAGGTCATCCCGTTTCAGTCTTCACAACTGGTATTGGTATGAGTATCGATGATATTGAACGTATCAAACATATTCCATTCGCAGGTAATCCTAATGGTGGATTCGTTCTACACTTACCAGATCAAGAAAGAAAAGCAAAACACCCAATCACGAAACGTTATGTTGAAGTGATTGAACACTTTGGTAAAATTTATCCTCAGATTCATAACTTTACTACCATGGCAATGGGAACAGTTCATGAGAGGGTTAATCATGTATTCCGTGATGCTCCTGTTTATGGTATGTGGTCAAGAGCAGGGAATCTTCTTGGTGAAAGTATTATGAAACCAGAACTACTCAATCGTAAGGATGAGTATCGTTCCATCTATCACGGCGAAAAAGAAATGACTTGTGGGTGTCTTGAGAAAATGTATCATAATGTGATGCTTCCAAATGGTGATGTATCTCTGTGTTGTATGGATTATGGTCTTGAGCACATTCTTGGAAATCTTTATGAGCAATCTTATGAAGATGTTATTCCTGATAACTTCCAGTGCTTTAACCTTTGCCGCTTCTGTGAGAACGCAATCGACCCATCAGAATTAGTATGAAATACTATCTAAGAGATGCTAAACTAAAACAAGACCCAAATCCAACCCTTTGGGTCGTTGATAACTTCTACGATGATCCACATACGATTAGAAACTTTGCTCTAACTTTGGATTATCACTTTAGTGATTATCATCGAGGGAGAAGAACAGAGCATCAATATGAAATTCCAGGTACTAAAGAAAGGTTTGAATCTATTATCGGTAGAAAGATTACTAACTGGACAGAAGAGTATGGAATGTGTGGAAGATTTCAACATTGTACGTGTGAAGACGCTTTGGTTTATCATGCCGATGCTCAAAAATGGGCAGCAACAGTTTACTTAACTCCAGATGCTCCTTATGAATGTGGAACATCTCTTCTTGCCCATAAAGAGACAGGTATTAGACACGCGAGTGTTGAGGGTTCTGATGTAATCTGGTCAAAGAAACATTTAGATCCTACTCCATGGGATCACATTGATGTTGTTGCTAATGTTTTTAATAGGTTAGTGATTTGGGATGGTAGATGTCCACACGCAGCATCAAAATATTTTGGGTATGATAAGCATGATTCAAGACTATTTCATATGTTTTTCTTTGATACTGAGTGACTATAAATAACTAAAAAAGTCTCATGGCAACTCCTTCGGAATTATCCCAAGTAGCAAGAGCCCTAAATTACGACAAACAGGGTAGTGTCTCTCAGGTAAGTATCTCTGCTACGGTAGGAGTCACCAGTGTTGGTATAGGGACGACTCTACCTCGTTATACTTTAGAAGTTGGTTCTGTCGGTGCTGCTGGGACTTCTCTGTGGGTCAATGGTGACGCAAGAATAACTGGTATTTTATCGGTTGGTACTGCCACCATTACATTAGATCCAAATACTAACAAAGTTCATGTTGGTACTGGAATAACTTTAGATGCTAACACTGGTAACATTGAAGTTACTGGATCCGTTGTTGCTACAAGTGGAATCACTTCATCAACAAGACTTCAAGTTGGCGCTGGTGGAACCGTATTTACGACACATGATAATGGTAATGTTGGTATTCATTCCGCCATTCCACAATATCCATTGGATGTAAACGGTAGTATAAATAGTTCGACGGACGTAAAAATTGATGGAGTCAGTGTACTTACAACTGCAAGTGATGATGCAACCGCTCTCGCAATCGCATTAGGATAGTATAAATGGCAAATACTTTTAAAAGTTATACTAAAGCATCTATTGGAACATTAATAACAACCGTATATACTGTTCCTGCGGCTACGACAACAGTTGTAATTGGTTTTTGTATTTCCAACAGAACTTCTTCATCAGTATATGCTGACGTTTATGTTGAGAAATCCGATGAAAGTGCTGACGGCGTTTATATTGTAAAAGGTATACTAGTTCCTGATGGATCTTTATATGATTTCAATGCCGGTAATAAAATCATATTACAAACAGGGGATGAAATAAAAGTAACTTCGGACACTTCATCAAGTGTGGATGTGATCGTAAGTGTTCTTGAGCAAACTTGATAGGGGGGAGATAAGTTAAATGGGATATCAAGGAAAAGGACCTGTTGATCTTCCTGGTATAGTTTACGATAATAATAGAAGTGTAGGTGCTGCTGCTTCTGTTCTTACATCGACTGGTAGTGGTGTAGAATGGGCATCTCCTGCTCAAGGTACTCAAGGTATTCAAGGTCAAACTGGTACTCAAGGTGTTCAAGGTGTTCAAGGAACCCAGGGTCTACAAGGAACCACTGGCACTCAAGGTGCTCAAGGTGTTCAAGGAACCCAGGGTCTCCAAGGTACACAAGGTCTTCAAGGTACTCAAGGTGTACAGGGTATCCAAGGTTCTGATGGTAACTTTGGTGGTGCTACTTTTGACTACACCTTCTCCACAAATACTACTGCCAGTGACCCAGGAGCAGGAACACTAAAATTCAATAATGCTACAGTTTCTTCTGCTACTGTCCTATACATTGACGATACTGATGATAACTCTACTGATATTCAGTCGTTCCTGAGAACTATTGATGACTCTACCTCCACTATTAAGGGTCACTTTAGAATTTCTAACAGATTGAATGCTGATGATTTTGCTCTGTTCACTATCTCTAGTGTAACTGAGACCACTGGATACTTTACAGTCAGTTGTGGTTATGTATCTGGTAGTGCCTCTTCATTCAGCAACAGCGAAGACGTTATCATTACTTTTGCTAGAACTGGTGACAAAGGAGATACTGGTCTCCAAGGAACTCAGGGTCTACAAGGAACCACTGGCACTCAAGGTGCTCAAGGTGTTCAGGGTATTCAGGGAACCCAAGGTCTTCAAGGTACTCAGGGTCTACAAGGAACTCAAGGCGTTCAGGGTGTTCAAGGCACTCAAGGAGTTCAGGGTACTCAAGGTGTAGATGGTGCCTACGCATCCATTGGTACTCAAGGTACTACTGGTCAAACAGGTACTCAAGGAACCACTGGTGATACGGGTGCTCAAGGAACCACTGGTGATACAGGTTCTCAAGGTACTACTGGACAGACTGGTACTCAAGGTACTACTGGTCTTCAAGGTACTCAAGGTCTACAAGGAACTCAAGGTCTACAAGGAACACAGGGTCTTCAAGGTACTCAAGGTGTTCAAGGAACTCAAGGTGTAGATGGTGCTTTCGCCTCTATTGGTACTCAAGGCACTCAAGGTCTTCAAGGCACTCAAGGTCTTCAGGGTACTCAAGGTCTACAAGGAACTCAAGGTCTACAAGGAACTCAAGGTCTACAAGGAACCACTGGCACTCAAGGAACTCAAGGTCTACAAGGAACTCAAGGTCTACAAGGAACCACTGGCACTCAAGGAACTCAAGGTGTTCAAGGAACTGATGGATCTCAGGGTATTGGTGGTGCTCAAGGGACATATGGTACTCAAGGTTTAACAGGATCAACTACCCTTGGTATTCAAACTGATGGATCTGTAGGATCTGGAATTACTTCTCTACACTTTAGTGGTCCTGGTGTTACTACAGCATATTATGGTGTTAATGATTATGCTGGTATTGCCACAGTATTCTTCCAAGGTGGAGGTGGAGGTGGATCAGCACTCACAGTTAAAAATACTTTAGGTAATGGTGGTGCTGATGCAAATCCATCTATCGATAACGTAAATACGCTTATATTTGATAACAATAGTGGATTTAATGTTACTGATAATGGTGGTGGTGAAGTATTTGTTGACTTGGGTTCTACTTTCAACCCATGGTATGTTGATGGAGAGGATACTCTTAAAGCAGATGGTGAGGAACCAATTGAAATTATTGCTGGAGTAGGTATAGCGATTACAACCAAAGCGGTTGCTTCTGCAGGAATAGGAACTACCTTCTCCAAAGCTATAACAATTACATCAACGGTTACTGCAACACAAGGTACTCAAGGTACACAAGGCAGACAAGGTGTTGGTGGTGCCCAAGGTACTGACGGTGCTTTTGCTTCTATTGGTACTCAAGGTACTCAAGGTAGACAAGGTGTTTTAGGAGCTCAGGGTGTAGACGGTGCCTTTGCTTCTATTGGTACTCAAGGTACTCAAGGTGGACAAGGTAGACAAGGTGTTTATGGTTCTCAAGGAACTGACGGTGCTTTTGCTTCTATAGGTACACAAGGTACTCAGGGTCGTCAAGGTCTCATTGGTAATCCTGGTACTCAAGGTGCTGATGGAGCTTATGCTTCTATCGGTACACAGGGTACACAAGGAAGACAGGGTCTTATAGGAAATCCTGGTACTCAGGGAACTGACGGTGCTTTTGCTTCTATCGGTACACAAGGAACACAGGGTCGTCAAGGTATTACGGGAAATCCTGGTTCTACAGGTACTCAAGGAACTGACGGTGCTTTTGCTTCTATTGGTACACAAGGTACTCAAGGTAGACAAGGTGTTATTGGTAACCCTGGCACTCAAGGAGCTGATGGTGCCTACGCTTCTATAGGTACTCAAGGTACACAGGGTCGTCAAGGTCTCATTGGTAATCCTGGCACACAGGGAACTGATGGTGCTTATGCTTCTATAGGTACACAAGGTACACAAGGAAGACAAGGTCTTACAGGAAATCCTGGTTCTACGGGTACACAGGGTACTGACGGTGCCTACGCTTCTATAGGTACTCAGGGCACTCAAGGAAGACAAGGTCTCATTGGTAATCCTGGTACTCAAGGCACTGACGGTGCCTACGCTTCTATAGGTACTCAAGGTACACAAGGAAGACAAGGTCTTACGGGAAATCCTGGTTCTACAGGTACTCAAGGAACTGACGGTGCCTACGCATCGATCGGTCTTCAGGGTACACAAGGAAGACAAGGTCTTATTGGTAATCCTGGTACACAAGGTGCTGATGGTGCTTATGCTTCTATCGGTACTCAGGGTACTAGTGGTACACAAGGTGCTACAGGTGCTGGTACACAAGGTACTCAAGGTACTGATGGTGCCTATGCTTCTATAGGTACTCAAGGTATTCAAGGTGAAGTTGGACCAGCAAGTAGATTTGCTACTATTTACAATTATGAATCAAGAGGCAACAGCTTCTTAGGAAATGGGGAGTTTAATACAAGTTCTTCATTCCCAACAAGTACTACACAAATTTCTTTCTATTATTATGAGAACTATCTCGGAAATATGCGAGATTATTATGATGCGATAGATGCTGCTTTAAGTGGAGGTCTTAAAGTATATCTTTCATATAAATTAGTATCATCAGCAAGTACACAAGATTATATTGTTTGGGAAATTACCGGAAAAGGTACGGGTAATGGTGGTTCCAGTCCCAATTTCACATATTATACCTATGCTATTAGCAAACTTTATGGTAAGGGAACTATATCATGGGCTAACTATTCGGGAAAAGCAAATCAATTTGAAATATTCTTCCAAGGAGAAGGTGCCCAAGGCGCTAATGGAACACAAGGCACACAGGGAACTGATGGTGCTTACGCTTCTATAGGTACTCAAGGTACACAAGGAAGACAAGGAATCAATGGATCTACAGGTGCTCAGGGTACTGATGGTGCTTACGCCTCTATTGGTGCTCAAGGTGCCACTGGTACAGGAACTCAAGGTGCTACTGGTCAAACAGGTGCTCAGGGTACTGATGGTGCTTACGCATCCATTGGTACTCAAGGTGCCACTGGTGCTGGTACTCAGGGTGCTCAGGGTATCAGTGGAGCAAGAACTTATACAGTAACAAACGACCGTACCATCTATTACACTATTGATGGATCCAATAATCCAATACTCCGTTTAATCAGAGGATTTTCTTACAGATTTGATATGAATGCTTCAGGGCATCCACTTCATTTCCAAACAACTTCTGGTGCTTACAATGCTAGTAATCTTTATACCACTGGAGTAACCGTAGATGGTACTAGAGATACTGGAGTAATTACCTGGTCAATTCCTTATAATGCTCCATCTACTTTATATTATGTCTGTCAATATCATTCTGCTATGAACGGGCAGATCTACATTGAGGACATTGGTGCTCAGGGCACTCAGGGTACTACTATTATTGGTCCTCAGGGCACTCAAGGTACCAAAGGTTCTCAAGGTATACAAGGTGCTGGTATACAAGGTACACAGGGATCTCAAGGTGTAGACGGTGCTTTCGCCTCTATTGGTGCGGATGGACCACAAGGTGTTCAGGGTGGAAATGGTGTTCAAGGTGCCACTGGTGCTGGTACTCAGGGTGCTCAGGGTGTTCAGGGAACACAAGGTGTCATTGGATTCTCTGGAACAAATAATGTAATTTGGGAAAGAACCGGTTCTAGCATTACTACCGGTAGTTCTAGTTGGAAGAGATTTACTTCTAATGGTACAACTGGTGCTACTTATTATGATTTCTCTGGTAATTCTTGGTGGTACTTTGGTGGTGTAAACAATACCACTGATTACTTAAACGACCTACAGTCAGCGATTGCTTCTGGTAGTAAGATATACATGACCGTCAATATGTTTGATTGGTCACAGTACATGAGATATGAAGTTACTGCGATTACACTAAGTTCTGGTCAATCTAATAGTGGATCTTCTGTTTGGAGATTCACTGTAAGTTACTTAGGTACGGTTAATGTAACAACATCATCGGCTAGCTTTAGTTTTACTAATTTTGATGAATACCATTTCAACTTTGATGTAACTGGAACTCAGGGTGTACAGGGTGTAGATGGTGCCTATGCTTCCATTGGTGTACAAGGTGTACAAGGTGTACAAGGAACTCAAGGACTTCAGGGTCCACAGGGAATTCAAGGTGATCTTGGAATCCAGGGTGTTGATGGTCCACAAGGTATTCAGGGTCACATTGGTACTCAGGGAATTCAAGGTAATGATGCTAACGTTCAGGGTATTCAAGGTATTCAAGGTGCCAATGGATCTCAAGGTATACCTGGAGCGGGTACTCAGGGTATTGCTGGACCACAAGGTGCTACCGGTGTTGGTGGACAGGGTGTTCAAGGTATTCAGGGTGTAAGTGGTAGCGCAGTTGCTCAAGGTGCTCAAGGAGTATCGGGTGCTGCTGGTGGTGTAAGTGAAACTTTAGCAATCGCATATGCTATCGCCCTCTAATAAATACTTCTAAAAAGTTGGATAATGGCAGCACTTAATTTTCCCAATAATCCAAGTTTAAATCAGATTTTTACTGCGAATGATACGACTTGGCGGTGGGATGGAAGATCCTGGGTAAGGGCAAATTTAGGAACCCAGGGTGTTCAGGGTGTTCAAGGAGTTCAAGGAGTTCAGGGAACTCAAGGTGTAATAGGAGATACTTATTGGAATATTGACTCTGTAGGAATTCACACGACAGTAAACGTTGGTATTGGAACAACTACAGCAGACTCTTCTTATACTCTAGATGTTCATGGTGATGCAAGAATTACAGGAATATTAACAGTTGGATCTTCTTCTGTTATTATTGATGGAACTAACAATACTATCAATGTTGGATCTGCGGTAACAATTGGACAAACCAATTCTTATTTTGGTACAGAACTTGAAGTACTTGGTATTGCTACATTTAGAAATAATGTCTTTATTGATGGTGCTATTGTTGCTGGATCAGGTGGAGGCGGAGCTTCTATTGGTGATGATATCGTAACCAGAAACTTATATGCTAATGGTATTTCTACTTTCGTTGGGGCAATATCTGGTTCCAGTGCTAGTTTTACTGGTGATGTAACTGTAGGTGGTGAGTTAATATATGAAGATGTTACTAATGTAGATTCGATTGGTATTGCCACTGCTCGTTCTGGACTAAGAGTCACTGGTGGTGGTCTGGATGTAGTCGGTGTTGCTACTTTTAATAATGGTATTGATACCCTCGATGTAATCGGACATGCGGAACTTGATCAGTTAAGAGTATCTGGTGTTTCCACATTTACTGGGAACATTGATGCTAATGGTGACCTAGATGTAGAAAATAATACAGAACTAAACACTGTAAATGTATCTGGTGCTTCTACTTTTGTTGGTGTGGGTACATTCCAGGACGATCTTTTTGTCGCAGGAGCACTGGATGTAGATGGAAATATTAACTTCAATGGTCAATTATTCCAAGACAATTCACCATTCATTTCTTCTTATTGGATCCAAAATAGTGCTGGAATTCATACGCTGGGTTCGGTTGGAGTAGGAACAACATCACCAGTAGGTTCTTTCGAAGTTTCTGGTCATACTGAGTTAGATGATGTAAACGTATCTGGTGTTTCCACATTCGTCGGTATTGTTACATCTCAAAGTGACGTATTCGTTGGAAATGATCTAAGTGTTGCTGGTGATGCTAGAATCGTTGGTGTCTTAACTGTTGGATCTTCTTCTATTACTCTTGATGGTGATACGAATACTATCAGTGTTGGTTCTGGTGTAACCATTCACACAACAACATCATCATTCAATCAACTAGAGGTTGTTGGACTATCAACTTTTGTTGGAATTGCCACATTCCAAAATGATATATTTGCTCAACATCTAAGTGTAACTTCACTCACAGTAGAAGGTGGTGCTTCACTTGGAGAAGACATTACTACAAGAAATATAAGTGCTTCTGGTATTGTTACTGTTACCGGAACTACAGATCTTAATGGTGATTTAGATGTTGATGGTCATACTGAATTAAATACCGTAAACGTATCTGGCGCTTCTACCTTTGTTGGTGTTGGTACATTCCAAGATGATCTGTTCGTTGCTGGGGCACTTGATGTTGATGGCAACGTCAATTTCAATGGTCAACTGTTCCAGAATAATTCACCGTTCATTGCTTCCTATTGGGTACAAACTGGTGCCGGTATTCACACACTAGGTTCGGTTGGAATTGGGACAACCAATCCAGTAGGTTCTCTAGAAGTTTCTGGTCATACTGAGTTAGATGATCTAAGAGTTTCTGGAATTATAACTGCTACTGGTAACATCGATGCCAATGGTGATCTAGATGTTGATGGGCATACGGAGTTAGACAATGTAAACATCAGTGGTATCGTTACTGCTTTTGATCTGGATGTAAATGGTCATGCTGAACTTGATGCTCTAAGAGTCTCTGGTGTTTCTACATTTGTTGGTGATATCACTGCCACAGGAAGCATTGATGTAGATGGGCAAACTGAGGTTGATAACCTAAACGTAAGTGGCATTGCTACTGTTACAAGTTTAGATGTTCAATCAAACTTCGATGTTTACGATACACAAGCAACCTTCCATAATGATTTATACATTGCTGGTAACTTAAGTATTGGTGGAACCACAACGGTAATACAAGCACAAGATTTACAAGTATTTGATAAAGACATTATTCTTGGTGTTACCACTGATTCCAATAACAATGATGTTTCCACAGACACTACCGCAAATCATGGTGGTATTGCTATTGCTTCTACTGAGGGATCACCACTAACAGAATTGTTCATTGTTGGTTTGGAGACTTCTCCAGTAACCTATAAGAAGTTTATGTGGTTCAGAGAAGGTTCATTCTCTGGACTAGGAACTGATGCCTGGTTGAGTAACTATGCTGTTGGTGTTGGTTCAACCCAAGTTCCTAATGGAGTCAGACTTGCTGCTGGTGCTGTTCAACTGACTGACAACACTATCAAGATTGATGGTGTAGAAATACTTTCTCCAACTACTCTGGGGGCAGGAATTACAGCATCATCATTGAGATCGGTAGCACCTGAAATTATTAGTGACAGAGTAGAACTTACAACTGGTCAACCAGACTCTGGTGATTATATTCTTCTCTATGATAATACTGATGGGCAACTAAAGAAATCTACAATTTCTAACGCTGCTCTTCAAGGTGTTCAGGGTATTCAAGGTGTACAAGGAACTCAAGGTGTACAGGGCACTCAAGGTCTACAAGGAACTCAAGGTCTCCAAGGAACTCAAGGTGTACAGGGCACTCAAGGTGTACAAGGAACTCAAGGTCTCCAAGGAACTCAGGGTCTCCAAGGCACTCAAGGTCTCCAAGGAACTCAAGGAGTACAAGGCACTCAAGGAGTACAAGGCACTCAAGGTGTTCAGGGAACTCAAGGTGTTCAGGGAACTCAAGGTGTACAAGGAACACAAGGCACTTTTGGTACTCAAGGTGTCCAGGGTATTCAAGGAACGATCGGTAACATCTTCTGGGAAGAATCTGCCGCTGGTATCTCAACAACCACAAACGTTGGAGTCAATACAGTAACATTAAATGATGGAGATTTAGTTGGTGTTGGCAACTCCTTCCAGGGAATTTATATCTCTAATGGAATGATTGTTCATGATAATGTTCTGAGTGGTAATCATTACATTGGTACAGCATTCAATGGATTAATGGCAGGACCTGTTGATGTTCAAGGTGTTCTAACCGTTGATGGTGCTTGGGTGGTTGTTTAATAAATACAAGAATGGGAAGATAAAGTAGAATGGCAATTATTAATTTCAACAGTATAAGTGGCATTAACACAGTCTCTGTAGCCAGTTCTATTGTAGTTGGAGATAATGTTGTAATTAAGGCTTCAGGATCGGTTGAAGGAATAGATCAAATAAGTGCCACTGGAGTTATTACTGCTACTAGTTTCAGTGGTGCTCTGACGGGTAATGTAACTGGTAATCTGACAGGTAATGCTGATACTGCTACAACAGCAACAAATGCACTGGGTATTACTACATCTCAAATTACTGTTGGAGATTCTTTTATAAAATCTGGTGCTGTTGGATTGGGAGCTACAGATACCACAGGACGCAATGCTTTATCCGATGTTGCTACTGGAACTTTGATTTATAATACAACAACAGGAAATATAGAAGTATGGAATGGATTTAGATGGAGCACATCGGGAGAAACTTTTATTCAAGCAACTGGTGGAACTATAAATGATTATTCTGAAGGTGGAAATCTTTATAGGGCACATATCTTTACTTCGTCGGGAACTTTTAATGTAACTGATGCTCCTGCAGATGCTAATACTGTTGAATACCTTGTAGTTGCTGGTGGAGGTGGAGGTGGATATAACTTTGGTGGTGGAGGAGGAGCAGGAGGATTTAGAACTAATGTTCCAGGAACTCCCCTATCTTCCACAAGTACATTTCCTGTATCATCAACACCTGGAACCTATACTGTAACTGTTGGTGGTGGTGGACACAGATCAGTAGCATCAAATATAAGTCCAACTAGAGGTGGTAATGGTAGTCCATCATCTTTTGGTCCTATAACATCTACAGGAGGAGGAGGCGCAGGTGGAAGAGATGGATCTCCACCTATGAGTTTTGGTCCTGGAAGTTCTGGTGGATCTGGAGGCGGCGGTGCATCCATTGATCCAGGAACTGCTACTGGTGGAGCAGGAAATACTCCACCAACATCACCACCACAAGGAAATCCTGGTGGAGATGGAGGACCATACCGTAGTGGTGGACTTCCATCGCCTGGAACTGGTGCTGGTGGTGGCGGCGGCGCAGGAGCTCCTGGTAACTCTGGAGGAACTACTTCATCTGATGGTGGAACAGGAGGTGATGGAGGAGCAGGTTTGTCATTATCAATTGCTGGAACAGCAACATCCTATGCTGGTGGTGGAGGCGGCGGACCTGGCGGAACAGGTGGTGCTGGTGGCGGTGGTAATGATAGTCTTAGTGCTCAGTCTGGAACTGGTGGTGGAGGTGGTGTATCTGGATCTGGTGGATCTGGTATCGTAGTTGTTCGTTATCAAATTGGGACAACTGGAACCGCAAAAGCTACTGGTGGTTCTATATCTTTTAGTGGCGGACAAACTATTCACCAGTTTTTATCATCAGGAACTTTTACTATCACAGATTCTTCACTGACTTCCGTTGACTATCTTGTAGTTGCTGGCGGTGGCGCAGGCGGATCTGCTAATGGTAGTTGGGCTGGAGGTGGAGGAGGTGCTGGTGGATTCCGTACTTCTGCTGGACCTTCTGGTGGTGGATCTTCTGCAGAATCTTCTTTACCTGTAAGTTCATCTCCAGGTATCTATACAGTTACTGTTGGTGCCGGTGGTGCTAGTGCGGGAGAGAGTCAACCAGCAGGAAGTGTTCAAGACGGATCAGATTCTGTATTTTCAACAATAACTTCTGTAGGTGGCGGCGCCGGATCTAATGATAGCACCGGTCGTCCTGGTGGTTCTGGTGGTGGTGTAACATCATCAGTATCATCAGGAGGTGCTGGAACTGCTAATCAAGGATATCCTGGTGGTAGTATAACTGGGGGATCCAGTGGCGCAAGACGCGGCGGTGGCGGTGGAGGTGCCGGTGGTGCAGGTGCAAGTGTCGCATCTGATAGTTATGCTCTTACTTCCGCCGCTGGTGGTGCTGGTGGAAACGGTGTTGCTTCTTCTATTTCAGGAACATCAGTAACCTATGCTGGTGGTGGTGGAGGTGGAGGTTTTGCTAATGGACCTGCTTCTCCTGGTGGAACAGGTGGTGGAGGCAATGGTGCTGGTGGTGATTATCCTGGAACAGCAGGAGAAGCCAATAAAGGTGCAGGTGGAGGAGCTGGTGGCACAATCCCAACAGCTGTTGGGGGTGGATCTGCATCTGGCAACGGTGGCTCCGGTATCGTCATCATCGCCTACCCAACCTAAAGCATAAATACAAAAATAACATTCATTCATTATATTTTCGAACAAAGATGGCTCATTTCGCAAAACTCGACGAAAATAATGTCGTCACACAAGTGATTGTTGTAGATAACAAAGATATTACTGATCCTCATACTAATCAAGAGGATGAGATTCTTGGTATTGCTTTTTGTAAGAAACTCTTAGGTGGTAACTGGAAACAGACTTCTTACAATAACAGTATGAGAGTCCGTTATGCTGGTATCGGATATTCATATAATGCTGCTCTTGATGCTTTTGTCCCCCCACAACCTTATGCTTCTTGGACTTTAGATAATGAGACTGCTGATTGGGTATCTCCATTAGGTGCTGCTCCAGAACTCACAGAAGCAGAAGTAGAAGCAATGTCCTTCTACCGTTGGGACGAAGAGGCATACCAAGCAGATAATACTACTGGTTGGGTATTGGAGACTCCTGAAGGGGCATAAATATCTAAAAAGTCTGATATAAAATGGCATCGGAGATTCGAGTAAATTCAATATCCAATAGAAGTGGATTAGGGACTATAACGTTTAGTTCTTATGGTGTTGAGATTGCCGGAATAACCACTGTAGAACAGTTAAGTGTTTCTAGTGGAACCGATGCCAATTTTAGTGGCGTTGTAACTGCCACAGCATTTTATGGAGACGCTTCCAACTTAACGAACGTTGGTGCCGCAGCATCTCTTGGAGATTTAAATGACGTAGTAACTGATAATATTGGTGTAGGAACAGATCAGATATTATCTTGGAATAATGATTTAAACAGATGGGAGCGTGGATACTCAAACGCTCTTCCAATTATGGGTGGGGTTTCTGTTACTGAAAGTAGCAGCAATGATGAAAATCGTTTTGCGAACCAAGACTTTACAGTCACCGTTAGTATGAATGATGATGGATATCCAGCATCTACAAAATCAGTAAAGTTATCAGTATCAGATTCATCAAGCATTGTATCTCGTCCAGTATCTAATGAAATAACTGCTGTTGATACATCATATAGTTATACTGACGAATGGACTCTCACACAGATGGGAGCAGGAAATCATCGACGTGTATTCTGGGAACCAAGTAGAGATTTTTTCTGGGCATATGCTGATAGTAGTTATGGAACCAATGGAATAAATTACTCATATGACGGTATTAATTGGAATGCTGTTAATACAAATAGTGTCGGAGCAATTTATGGTGCCGCATATAATCCAAACACTGGAGAATTTTTGGTAAATGAATGGCAAAGAGTCCAAAAGACTAAAGACTTTGTAAATTGGACTCAGATTGCCACTCTTAATAACAATGGAAGAAATGAAGTTTATTCTAGAATAGAATGGTTCCCAGCACTAAACAGATATTTTACTATTCAGGGTGGATATTTGAATGGTGGATCAATTGCTAGATCCTATGATGGAGTTAATTGGTCATATCAATCCGGAACTTCAAGTCAAACATTACAAAGATTGGTTTATAGTGAAGAAACCAATACTATGGTTTGTCTTGCCGCTGGAAACCATAGTGGTTATGCTCAGGCATCATATTCAACTAATCCAGATGCTGCGACTCCATCTTGGACTAATACTTGGGTAGCTTCTGGTGTTGACATGGTGTTAAACTGTGTATACGCTGCTGGTGGATTTAATAATTGGTACTGGTGGGCGTATAACAACACAATTAGAAAAGGAGCACCAACATCTGGAGCTAATGGGGCAAGTTATACGACCGTAAAAACATGGACTAACTCAGATATATCTCCTGGTTCTGGGGATATTATGTACATTTCAGAACTTGATATATTGCTTCTTGCTGGATATGATAATACAAGTGTTGGAAGAGCATGGTATTGTACTCCAAGTGATGATACTTCTTGGACAGAAATTCAAGTTCAACCAGTCGATGATACTGCCAGATATGGCTGGTCGGACATAGCATATTCTCCTAAACTTGGAAGATATGTAATGGTTGCTAGTGGTGTAACAAACTCCAATAGTGGTATAACGGTTGCTTATTCAGATACTGTAGGAATTTCAACAACTAGGACAAAACTTACATTTTCTGATAGTACTGGTTTATCTGGATTCAGACATAGCGAAATTATAACAGAATCTGATGGTAGTGCTGTCGGTGCGATGCACACCACCACGGGCAATACTATGGTTCTCTATAATACATCGGGATCTTTTAACGCAAATAGTGGTCTTAATGTTTATGGTGAAGAAAAAAATGCTTCTACTCTTTATGCTAAGTTTGGAAGCACAGGAATAGTAACCAGTTTTGTTGATTATGATCCTGGATATACACCAATGACTGGTAATGGTCCATATACATTTGAGTTTCCAAATACAGACTCTAATGGATTAGATTTAGATACTAAATTTGGAAGTTCTTCAGCAATTACTGTTTCGGCAACAGCAACGAACAAACTAGGATCAGTTTCAAAAACCAGCACTGCTCTTACACCAGCAAGTGTTAGAACTCCTTCTAGCTTTACTTGGAATGCCGATACTGATGCTTATACAAATACAACAACTGCTGCCAACAGAATTATTGACGTTCATTCAAGAATGCGTCGTTGTTTAGTCACAGATAATGGTTTAGTTACTTACTTAGATGCCGATGATAGTACAAAACTTGCTGGAGACTGGTTGAGAATATGTGAGAATACACAACTCAATACTGCCCGTACAGGAACTCACGGATCAGAAACTGCCAACACACCATTAAGAAGTGGTGTTAGTACTTGGAGTGCTGGAACATATAGAAGAGGTGCTAGAGTTATACACAATAGTAGTTTGTGGGAATGTATTGTTGATTCTACAACATCAACTCCTGCTGCTGGTTCTTCCGCATCAACACTAGATGGAACTGCTGGTCAAGTGATGGTTGAGATACCACTCTTTAGTGTGAAGCACACAAGATCCGCATCTGGTTCTTACAACGAGCATGGATTCTATCTAGTTCGTGGTATTAAAACAGATGACAGTTATGAGGTACATCCAGCTTTCGTAAGACCTGATGGATCTTACAGACCTTATCTTTACATTGGAGCATATCTTGCTTCTGGAACAAATGGTGTCAATTGTGTGAGTGGTCAAACAAATTCATCAAACTACACAAGGGCAGCAGCAAGAGCAGCAGCTCAGTCTCGTGGTGATGGATGGCGTTTGATGTCAATCTATCAATACAACGTCCTCCAATGGTTGTTAATAACTGAGTATCAAAATATGGATAGTCAGGAAGTTTTAGGTAACGGTTCATCAGAAGGAAGTTCTGGTACGGCGACTACCGGATTGAGCAATTCAAGAGGAAATCGTTGTCAGAATGCTTATACTGGAGGTGGAAGTAGTACTGACTATGTAAGCTATCGTGGAGTTGAAAATATTTTTGGAAGAGGTCATCAGTGGGCAGATGGTGCGAATATAACTTCAGGAACTAGTCTGTATGTTACCGACAATCCACTCCATATGATTGATGATACTACAGAAAATCTTACACTATATGGCACTATTGGTGGTTCTGACGGTGGATATCTTAGAGACATATCTGCTGGTGTGTTATTCATCTCAAGTTCTACTACAGGAGGAAGTTCTACAACATATGTTGCTGATGCTTTATCTGTAAGCACCGGAACTAGACTTATGCGCGTTGGTGGTGCTTCTGGTGATGGTGCTGCGGCTGGAGTAATGAGAGCTAACTATGACAGTGACTCATCTAATGTTGGCGCTAATAGAGTATCAAGAATCACATATGCCTCAGAATCACTATAGGGAGATTTAAAATGTCTTTAACTAGATTTGGACCAGAAAAACCATCTATCAATCCATATATGAATGGTTACTCTATTCCTGTAGGAATCACAACCATAGTGGTTGAAGATGTTACTGTGTATCAAGGATATCTTATTACTGTCCCAGCTCTTACTGAACTTGAAATTGATAAAGCATTGTCTAAATTGCCAGATGGAGATTACAGTGCCGATAAGTTAGAGGCACTTAAAGAAGCAGTCAGAATTAAAAGAAAAACCGAATATCCTCCCATGACTGAGTACCTCGATGGTATAGTTAAGGGTGATACCGAACAAATAAATTCTTATATTTCTAAGTGTCAGGAAGTTAAAGACAGATATCCTTTTCCATCATAGTTCTGGGAAGTAATTAAAGTTTATAACTATTCTTCTTTTCTTATCGCTACATGATATTCCTGTGTGTGGGATATCATGATCAAATATTACAATTCTATTTTCTATACTTTCAACCTTTTTTCCGGTTTCAAAAAGTGTTGCTCCATTATTTGAATTAATATAATAGATTGCTGTTTTTACTCCTTTCCCAACAAGAGGACGAAAATCAAGATGATAATCATCAAGAACTTTTGGTTCTAGGGACGCTACTGTCAGATTTGCTTTGACTCTAACAATAAACATTACGTTTAATTTTTGGAGAATAGGTGAAAGTAAATTCACTTCTTGGCATGTTGGACCTCCATTTGGAATATAAAATGGAAAAGCAAATTGAAATTTTTCAATATCATCATCTTTATCTTTATTAATACCATCAATGTAATTCCATTTTACTAATGGAGATTCCATGAAGTTTTTTAATTCGACAAATTTATTTTTAGGAATAAAATTATCTATTACTTGAATCATGATTTTATTTTTATTATAACACTATAATAAGTTAAAAGCAAGAATAATTCTTTCTGTTTTAACGGGGGGACTAAAATGATATACTCTAGAATCCCAAAGTAATACATCCCCTGGAATAGTATTCTCTCCAGATGAAATTTGATCTTTATGAAGAGGATTTTGAAATTGAGTTGTCGGTCCTTCTGTTAGATATAAACACCCAGACATACTTGTTTTCACATTACCAAAATGATTATGGATTGGATGAAACCCACCCGGTTCATATACTTGAATCCAAGAATTTACAAAGGATTGTTGATGAGAAATTTTCGAAAGAACGCTCATAATCCATGGTATTTCATGTGGTTCTGGGTTACATCCAAAGGTTGTAATTAAATTATTATTTTCGTCTTTTTTTCCCACTGAGATACACAATGTTTTGATTCTATTAATCCAATCATCTGTTACATCAATATTTGCTTTATGAATCAGTATTGGTGGGAATAGTGGAGAAGACTCAAATTCTACCATTTTTTAAAAATTAATCATGATTTATTTTATCATAAATAACTAAAAGAGAATACTACGTCGTCAATAAATAGAGATAAACCCTGATGGCAGCAGCACTAGATTTTCCGTTAAGTCCATCTTTAAATGATATTTACGTTGCCAACGGTAATAGGTGGCAGTGGAATGGAACTTCTTGGAAGAGACTTGGGCAGTTAGGACCACAAGGTACACAGGGTATTCAAGGAATCCAGGGTGTTCAGGGAATACAGGGTGTCCAAGGCGTTCAGGGTTCTACATTTAACAGAGAATCTTTTCACTTTATCGCAACTGACGGACAGACAGATTTCTCTGTACTCAACGCCACGGCAAATAATGTAGACGTATTTGTCAATGGTGTTCACCTAACAACATCAGAATTTACTATTGTCGATACCAGCACGATCCGCCTACATGAGGCATCGGTAGCTGGTGATATTGTAGACATCTTCACCTTCGAATCGGCAGGTCCACAGGGTACTCAAGGTGTACAGGGTGTACAAGGTATTCAGGGTACTCAAGGTGTACAGGGTATCCAAGGTATTCAGGGATTTAGTTATACAAGAACAGAATATAATTACACGGCAACAGCAGGTCAAACTGAGTTTTCAGCAACTTATGCTGATGGAACGGATATTGATGTATTCTTGAATGGTGTTCGTTTAACACCAGCAGATTATATAGTTTCTGGTGCTAATGGAACTAGTGTAACTTTAAACGTTGGTGCTAGTGCTGGAGACATCATTGATATCTTGACCTTTGAGTCTGCTGGTCCACAGGGTACTCAGGGTATTTCTGGTATTCAAGGTGGTGGAGGTATTCAAGGTGCCCAAGGAACTCAGGGTATTCAAGGAATTCAGGGTGTTCAAGGTATAAATCTTTGGATAAGTAATAGTGCTGGAATACACACCTTCTCAAATGTTGGAATAGGTACAACCAATCCAAGCACAAATCTTGATGTAAAAGGAACTACAACTTTAGAATCTTTAGTTGTTTCTGGGGTATCAACATTCCAAGAAAATGTTTATCTTGGTAACGACGATAGAGTTATATTGGGTGGTGGAGATGCCCTCCAAATTTATCATGATGGAAGCAATTCCTATGTTGTAGACTCTGGAACTGGAGATTTATATCTCAGAGGAACTGGGGCAATTCGTTTACAGAACTCTGCTGGTACAGAGAACTATGCGATCTTCAATGATTCTGGAGCAACAGAACTTTATTACGATAATGATAAAAAGTTAGAAACTACAACTGATGGTGTCAGTGTCACTGGTGATTTAATAGTTAGTGGTGAACTAAGATATGAAGATGTAACTAACATTGATGCCATTGGTATTGTAACAGCAAGATCGGGTGTTAGAGTTACTGGCGGTGGATTAGAAGTAACGGGAGTTTCTACATTTGTTGGAGTAGGTACTTTCCAGAACGATCTTTATGTTGGTAATGATCTGGATGTAGATGGTAATATAAACTTCAATGGTTTACTTTTCCAGGACAATTCCCCATTCATTTCTTCCTATTGGATCCAAAATAGTGCTGGAATTCATACGCTAGGTTCGGTTGGAGTAGGAACAACATCACCAGCAGGATCATTTGAAGTTGCTGGTCATACAGAACTTGATGATATAAACGTATCTGGAGTATCAACTTTTGTTGGTATTGTCACCACTCAAGATAACCTCTTTGTTGGAAATGATCTAAGCGTCGCTGGCGATACGAGGATCGTTGGAGTTCTGACAGTCGGATCTTCATCTGTCACTATTGATGGTGATACAAATACCATCAATGTTGGTAGTGGAGTTACGATTCATACCACAACATCAACATTTAATCTATTAGAAGTAGTCGGATTATCAACATTTGTTGGTGTTACCACATTCCAAAATACCGTATTTGCTAGAGATCTCAATGTAACTTCTCTTACTGTAGCAGGTGGAGCTACTCTTGGTGATGATTTAGAAACCAGAAACATAAGTGCTTCTGGTATTGTAACAGTAACGGGAACTACTGATCTTAACGGTGATCTAGATGTAGATGGACATACTGAACTTGATAATGTAAATGTCTCTGGTGTTTCTACATTCCAAGGTAATGTAAATCTTGGTGATGATGATGAATTGATATTTGGTGATGGTAGTGATTTAAAAATCTATCACAATTCATCTAATAATAATTCTATTATTCAGGAAACTGGTAGTGGTAATCTGAATATAAATGCTGATAATCTTCAAATTAGGAATTCTGCTGGCAATGAAGTCATAGCAGTATTCAGACCCAATGATTCAGTTTCATTAAATTACGACAACTCCAAGAAATTTGAAACCACTGCTTCTGGTGTAAGTGTCACTGGTGGTGTAGAGGCAACTGGTGTTTCTACTTTCTCAGGAAACATTGATCTTAATGCTGATCTAGATGTAGATGGACATACTGAACTTGATAATGTAAATGTCTCTGGAGTATCAACTTTTGTTGGTGTTGGAACTTTCCAGAACGATCTTTATGTTGGTGGAGCACTTGATGTTGATGGTAACGTCAACTTCAATGGACAACTTTTCCAAAACAATTCTCCATTCATCGCTTCTTACTGGGTACAGACTGGCGCTGGTATTCATACTCTTGGATCGGTTGGAATTGGAACCACAAATCCAGTGGGTTCTCTGGAGGTTTCTGGTCATACTGAATTAGATGATCTAAGAGTTTCTGGTGTTTCTACATTCGCAGACAATATCGATGCTAATGGTGATCTAGATGTTGATGGTCATACTGAACTTGATAATGTAAATGTTTCTGGAGTTTCTACGTTTGTTGGAGTAGGAACATATCAGAGCGATCTTTATGTTGGTGGTACTCTTTATGCTCCTTCACTTAGCATCACTGGTGGAGCAACTCTAGGTGATGACTTAATCACAAGAAATATTTCTGCCTCTGGTATCGTTACTGTTACTGGTGATACCGATATCAATGGCAGTTTAGATGTTGATGGACAAACAGAAGTTGATGATCTGAATGTTTCTGGTGTTGCCACGATCACCAGCTTGGATGTCCAATCAAACTTTGATGTATATGATTCTCAGGCAACCTTCCACAACGACCTTTATATTGCCGGTAACTTAAGTATTGGTGGAACCACAACGGTAATACAAGCACAAGATTTACAAGTATTTGATAAGGATATTATCTTAGGCGTCACCACCGACTCCAATAACAATGATGTTTCAAACGATACCACTGCCAACCATGGTGGTATTGCTATTGCTTCTACTGAGGGATCACCACTCACTGAGTTGTTTATTGTTGGACTTGAAACTTCTCCAGTAACTTATAAAAAGTTCATGTGGTTTAGAGAAGGATCTTTCTCTGGACTGGGAACTGATGCTTGGTTATCAAACTATGCCGTTGGTGTTGGATCTACACAGGTTCCAAATGGAGTTAGATTGGCAGCTGGTGCTGTTCAACTGACTGACAACACTATCAAGATTGATGGTGTAGAAATTCTTTCAACAACTACTCTTGGCGCTGGTATTACAGCATCCTCATTGAGATCTGTTGCTCCAGAAATTATTAGTGATCGGGTAGAACTCACCACTGGACAACCAGACTCTGGTGATTATATTCTCCTCTATGATAATACTGATGGTCAACTGAAGAAATCAACGATTTCTAATGCTGCTCTACAGGGTGTTCAAGGAACACAGGGTCTTCAGGGTACTCAAGGTGTTCAGGGTACTCAAGGTGTTCAAGGAACTCAGGGAGTCCAGGGCCCACAAGGCACATTTGGTACTCAGGGTGTTCAGGGTATTCAAGGGGTTCAAGGAACACAGGGTCTTCAGGGTACTCAAGGTGTTCAGGGTACTCAAGGAGTTCAAGGAACATTTGGTACTCAAGGTGTTCAGGGCATTCAAGGAACAATCGGTAACATCTTCTGGGATGAGACTCCTGGTGTTGGTATTTCCACCACTTCTAGTGTTGGTATCAATACAACCACTGTAGTTGGAACAGCATCATCAGAAGGAGCACTTCAGATTGTTGGTAACGTTGCTATTGTTGAAGGTGCTCTACTCACAGATCAGAATGTTGATACCGATATCTTTATTCCTTCGGGAAGAAACGGTCTTCTAATTGGACCTGTTACTGTTGGAGTTGGTAAAACTGTTGACATTGCTTCTGGTTCAGTGTTGGTAGTAGTCTAAATACTAAAAAGAATTATTATAATCAGGAATGAGTACTCTCCGCGTTAGTAATATTGAGGCTAAGGCAGATCCTTCGAGCCCATCAGTAAACGAGAAAGTAAAGATTACTAACTCCAATGGGGACGTGATGCTCCAGTTGGACGGAGCAACTCCTGGTATCACGACGGTTGGTATTAATACAACAACGGCAGCATTCACAGTTGATAGTGCTCAAAATATTCAGTTTGCTGGTATTGTTACTGCCGCAAGTTTGAGTGGAGACATCACTGGTAATGTGACTGGTAATGTGACGGGTAATGTCACGGGTAATGTCACTGGTAATGTAACTGGTAATTTGAGTGGTAATGTTACAGGTAATGTAAATGCTGGAGTAGTAACAGCAACTTCAAGTATTGTAGTAGGTAATACTACTATCACTAAAAGTTCTATTAGCATTGGGTCTACAACTACAGATGGGCGTAATGCCGGTGTAGGAACTGCTGACGGAACACTTATTTTTAATTCATCGACCAATTTAATAGAAGCTTTTGGTCCTGCCGGTTGGATAAGCATTGTTAACGTCTTACCATTCGAAGCTTCAAGTCCAACTGTGACTGCTGATACTTCTAGTCGCTCTGGATATGCTGTTTTTACTTTCACTGGTCCAGGAAGTCTTGAAATTACCGGTGGTCCAGCAAAAAGCGCAGAGTATCTTGTAATTGGTGGTGGAGCTGCTGGTGGTGGTTCTCACGCAGGTGGAGGAGGTGGTGCAGGAGGGTTTGTAAGTGGTTCTGACCTCACGTTAAGTCCTGGAACTTATGAAATTACGGTAGGTGGCGGAGGAGCTTCTGGGGGAGATGGGACAGGTAACAATGGAAACTCTTCACATATTGCAAATCCCGGAATAACATCAATAAGTGCTTATGGTGGCGGAGGAGGCATATCTGGATCAGCTACAGGAATTCCTGGTGCTTCTGGTGGAGGTGCATCAGGATCTCCGGGTTCATATTCTGGCGGAACGGGAAATCGGATTGCTGGAACTTCAACACCAATTCCTTCTCAAGGTAATCCTGGTGGATCTGTTAGTAACCCCAATTGGGGTGCGGGTGCAGGAGGTGGAGGTGCTGGTGGTGCTGGAGGAGGTGGTGGTGGTCAAGGACAAGGACCTGCAGGAGGACCTGGTGGAGCTGGATCAACATCATCAATTACTGGATCTTCTCTGGCTTATTCTGGCGGCGGAGGAGGAGGAAGTTGGGGTGGTCCAGGAGGTCCAGGAGGCAGTGGCGTCGGAGGTAGAGGTGGTGGAAATAATGGAGCTGGTCAAGCCGCAACTGCTAATAGAGGTAGTGGGGGTGGAGGAAGTAATGGTAATGGTTCTCCAAGACCTGGTGGTGCTGGATCATCTGGTATTGTTATTATTGCTTATCCAACAGCATAAATTTTAACTTATACTAAGTTAAAATTAATATTGTATCTTCCCTTACTATTTGTTGTTGTTGATGAGTTATGCTTTCGACCACCATCAAAGGTGTAAAATCTGTTTGCTATACTTTCAACGACTGTCCCATCTTCAAATCTAGTAAAACCATCACAGGTGTTTAGGCAGTATATTCCTGCTGTATGGGAATAATTTCTGTCTACATGCTTACAATGTTCTTTAATGGTTTCTGTATACGGATAAAAATTTAATCTAATTCTTGTAAACATTTTTGTATTTGTGACCTCTATAACTCTATTACCCAAGACATGCTTTAACATGTCATAATGATCACTGACGGGACGATCATCTAGATAAAATGTATGTGTTGCGTACCAATTCCAATTTTCATGAGTATTATCATCTATAATATTAGTAACATTATCATGAAAAAACATAGTAAACTCTTCATTCAAAATCATTGTTTTACATAGTTGCTCATGATATTCTTTTGGTAAAAAATTATCATATATTTTTACGTTCATTTTTAAAATTTTATACTAGTTTCTAGTTTAGTATTTTTATTATTTTTTGTCAAATCCAATAAATACTCAAGTATATCAACTATTTGAGTATATGGCTTACAGAAAGTTTAAGGGTATTCAGTACCCTGTTCCTGGTGTAGACACCGCTATCAATACACTTGTTCCAGGTGCCCGTTGGGACTTATCAAATACCACCTTTGTCGGGTGGGAAGATGATCAAGGAAGAGAACCACCAACCTGGGAAGAGATTCAAGAAGAAATCAAAAGAGAAGTAGACATCTATAACT
>Ga0222714_10000775_pt1 | contig 36342 bp, 48 predicted proteins | sample C33_3DmetaG_FD_165048 | JGI IMG/M metagenome (GOLD analysis project Ga0222714, IMG submission 165048) | Estuarine water microbial communities from San Francisco Bay, California, United States - C33_3D | ecosystem: Environmental > Aquatic > Marine > Unclassified | place: USA: California...
TGCGCTGCAGCGACTTGGTATATTCGACAAACTGCAAATCGGAGAATTCGCGAACAAGCGGAATTCGATTTCCGTCGTGCAATGCGATCCAGTTAACATCGGTTGAGCCATTAAGCCGCGCAACTGGTATAAGGCCTTGCTTGGCGGCTTGGCGCTGCAGCAAAGCCAACGCCTTGCGCAAACCGGCAATGTAGGATTTGCGGTCATGCATAAATGTGCGCGCCTTGTTTATGCGCGATTGCATAACGCTAGAATAGACGGAAACCATACCGGCATGTTCGCCAAGGCAAATGGATTTGCAGGCCTCACTAGCGTCGGGGCAAAGATTGCCAACACCTGCAATTCTGGCCGGGGCCATGTAATGAATGCCGTTCAAATAGCCGAATTGCCCGGCAAGCTTTGCCTTGTGTGACGTGGTAGAAAGTAATTTTTGATGATCGATTTGCATTGTTTGTCCCTCGCTTGGTTGTGTGTAGTGGGTAGGGGCCGTAGCCCCTCACTTTGCCTTCGGGCGGCTGATGATGGTCTGGGCAACGCCATCCCGGTAGTCATGCGCCTTGATGGTTGCCTTGATTTTGATCTGCGCGCCCTTGTCGCCGATCCGTTTGGAGCCCTTATAGACGACCACATTCGCGTCAGCATCCTCGCAGATGTGCACGAATGTTGTGCCGAACTGCGTCTCGAAATCAGTCATGAACTTGATGGTCAGATCAAAGTCGCGGCGCTCGCCGACCGTGCCAATGTGCTTGGCGGTGGCGGCCTTTTCGGCCTTGGCGGCCTCGCGGGCGGCGATGCGCTCGTGAGCCTGCTCGATCATCCGCAGCACGGCCTGCTCCTGCCCCTTGGTCAGGCGGCCCCATTCAATCAGGCTGTCACGCATTTTGGAGTAGAACGCGCCGTATGCAGCGCGCACGACCGGATGGGTGGCAAAGTGCGTTTCATTGAAACGGTCAGTGCCTTCGATTGGCGCGAACTCGCCGCGCTCATGCAGGAAATCGCTGCAGCGGGTCACGACCGCCTCGCCGCTCTCGGCAATCCAGCGGTTACGTGCGCCCTTGGCGGCATTGGCCGCGATGCGGGCTTTTGTCGCACGGATGTAAGCCCCTGCGTTTTTGATGTGGTCGGGGACATTGATGCTGGGGAGGCGGCGGGGTGCGTTGACGTTGGACATTTCTAGCTCCATAGCCTACTAGGGCTGCGCAGCACCATTGCTGCTATACCCACTACTTTATACATTCTTTTGTGAGTGTAAAGCCATTTTTTTAACATAACAAAATCAAGCACTTATATTGTCAAGGTAAAGCTTAAAATTATAAAAACCGCACAAAAAAATAGCGCATAACATATTGAAATCATTATAAATCAAATAAAAAAAAGCCCCGCCGAAGCGGGGCAAGTCGTTTCGGGGTATCCAGCCAGTTACCCAGCTGAATTTCGTCGGCGGTAGGCTTTAACGCCATCTTTTCGATATTTCGTTTTACGCTGATCCATGTCCAGCAAATTGGCTTTAACTAGGCTATCGAGGCAGGCTTGCACGTCTGACTGCCGTGCTTTTCTGATTTTATTACAGATCACGCCAAACGTCATGTAATCGTCAAAACCGATCAGGTTCAAAAGCTTAAACCGCAGGCTGTCGGCTGGCGCTGATTTTTCACGATCATTCGCTGTTACCAAAACTGCCTTGGCGTCTATATCTCGGCGGACCAAGGCCGCAGCCCAATCCACATGCTCGACAGTGCGCAAGCCAGACGGTGCTGCCAGAATGAAAGATACTTTCAGGACCAACTCGAAAGCGCCAAGCGCCAGCGATCCAAGCCCGTTCTGCGCGGCGTATGCTTCCGCCATGTCCTGAAATTCGTCGCTGACCTGTTCCAGCCGCTCGATAGCCTCCGGGCTGGATGGGATTCTTATTGGCTCGCCGTAATATTCAAGCCGTTCGTCTTCCGTCATATCATATTCGCCGCCGGTATAAAGCGCGGCTAATGTCGCAGCCATGGTTTTCTGGATCGGGTTTTTGCTGAAGCCTTTTTTGAGCCGCGGTACCGGATCAGTTTCACGAAATACCAATGCGCGACCCACGAAGCCGTTTGCTGCCGACTGGAAATCCAGCAGCGTGTCGAACGTCTCCGGCGTTGTGAACCCGGCAATGCTTAGAAATGGCTTTTCGATGCCATCATCGATCTTTTCCAACTGGGATTTAATCCGCTCTGCCCGCCGCTCAACCGGCCTGCCATCGTCCAGCATTTTTTGCACCGCAGCATATTCGGAATTGAGCGCTTTGCGAATTTCGTCCTTTAGGTCGCCTGAAATCAGGAAATAAGCATCGGCCTTGGAATAGACCGACATCAGGATCGCGATCACGCCTTCGAGATATGCTGCACCGCCGCGAGCGGATGCGTTTTTCAGCTTTTGCAGCAGCAGCCCGAACTCATCGAGAATATACATGCAGGACTGATGCCGGATGAGATTGCGCACGACTTCCTGTTCTGACTTGATAGCGCCGTGCGTTGCTTTGTGAATACCGGCCGCGACATGCAGATCACGGATAGCCTGCTGAATAGGCTCTTTGCCGGTGCGCGGATCAGCCACGAAAAACGAAAACAGATTGCTAGTCGCCTGATAATCGTCCCGGTATTTCAGCCCTATGATATTGCCGACCGCCGTTAATGCTGCGCCAACTGCCAGATTTTCGCGTGGCCTGCGAGACTGGGAATTGATCCATTCGCAAACCTGACCGACAAAACCTGGAGGCCGCAGCAAATCAACTTCGATTTTTCCAGTTTCTGGAATTTCAAATTTATCGCTAGGCTCGAACGTCACACTTTGTTGCCATCCGTTGTTTTCGGCATGGTGGACAAGCGTACCCAGCGTCACCGGATTTACCGATTTACCAAACGAATGCCAGCGGCGTTCCAGATTGTCTTTCCCGGGATATTTTCCGCCACGGGCTGACCAATCATCCCAGACGGCAAATGCTGTGCCGCCGCTCGCCTGATGACAAGCCATTCCGCATCTAATCCACAGCTCATGCTCGCAGTCTGGATTGATAACCGCCAGCATCCCAGCCAGATCGGAATGCGAAACGTCCATATATGTTCCTGCGAATTCGCTGCGGTGCAACTCCGGCCTTTTCAGGATTTCCAGCAATTCCTGCGGCGCGTCGTCTATATCGTCAACGGAGCCATATTCGAGCGAATATTTTTTTCCTGATGAATGAACCGATCCCGGCCCTACAACGTAGCCGCTCGATTTGAAGTCAATGCCGGGATAGTCGGCATGATGCTGGAGCAGAGCCATACCAGAAGGCGCCCGAAAATACATATGCCGCGAGCCGCCACCGGAACCTGTGGCGACAACCAGCCCGCATTTTTCGATGGCTGGTATATCAGATCGCAGCCGCTCGAAAGACGCTACACCGCTATTTCGGGCGTCAACGTCAATCACAAGCAGATCACGGATCAGCACTCCATAACCAGTCTTGAATTGTTCAGCTTGTTCCATGGCGTCAATCTGTTCAGCCGCCCAGATCGGCGTATGCTGCCAGTTAGACGCCACCGGATGCTTTCCAGCACCATTGCAGTGCTCATTGCCACATGCGCAGCCGCCACCCTTGCGTATCGGCCACAAACCGAAAACGCGATGGCCTCCCTCCCAGAATTCTTTGTACATCATGCCTCCGACAGATATGCCTCGATTTTGCGCAGTATAGCCAAGGTTGGATTGCAGTTTTTGCCTGTGGCAATGGCCCTGACCGTGTTGTAATGCACACCGATCGCCTTTGATACGGTCATGATGTTTCGATCTTTCAACCTCTCCCGCAAGCTAGACAATATTTCGTCGCAAGTCATTTTTTTGTGTCTCCTGTGAAAAAAAATGTTTACAAATCTGCAATACAATATTAGGTAGACAATGTAAACAAGAAAAGGAGAGCCCAATGGGCATTTTAGACACTGTATCAAAACCGGCTGATCGTCCGGTACTAGTCACGATCACTGGCGACTCAGGCATGGGTAAAACCAGCCTAGCCGCAACCTTCCCAAATCCGATTGTTATCCGCGCAGAAGATGGCTTGCAGGCGATCCCAGCCGATAAGCGCCCTGATGCGTTCCCGCTTTTGGTGGGCGTCGATAGCCTTTGGGAGCAACTGAAAGCTTTGATTCATGAGGATCACAGCTATAAAACACTGGTCGTCGATAGCGTCACGGCGCTGGAACGGCTTTTCACTACGCATGTCGTGGAAACCGATCCAAAAAAACCGCGAGGCATCCAGCAGGCTTTAGGCGGCTACGGCGCCGGACGCGATGCAGTTGCGGCGATGCACGCACGGCTTCGCAAGGCGGCGGGTATCTTGGCCGATAAGCGTGGCATGCACACAGTCTTTATTGCCCATGCTGACACCAGCCGGATCGAGCCGCCTGACGATGACGCATATATGCGTTACACTTTGCGCCTGCACGAAAAATCCATGCCTGCCTACGTTGATGACGTAGACATTGTGGGTTTCTTGAAATTGCAGACGTTCACCACCGGCGACGGCGACCGCAAGAAAGCGATTTCAGATGGCACGCGCCAACTGATTACATACGCAACTGCGGCTAACGTCTCCAAAAACAGATACGGCATCACTGAACCGATCACGGTCCAACATGGCATTAATCCATTCACTAACATCATAGCAGGAGTCTAAAAGATGAGCATTTGGGATAATATTGGCGACGATCAGATCAGCGATAGCTTTGATATGGGCGGCGGCGAAATTGCACCGATCCCGTCAAACACAAATGTCGCTGCAATCATCGACGAAGCGAAATGGGACAGTCGCGATGGCGTTGACTACATCAGCCTGCGTTGGTCCGTCTTGGCGCCAGCCGATTATAAAAATCGAAAGGTGTGGCAGAAGCTGCAAGTGCGCGACGAGAAGAAAGCGCAAAAGCACGCTCGTATGTTAGCGCATATAGATCACATCGCTGGTGCTAAACTGATGGAGCGTGACGTTGACCCAACCGATCAGGACTTGCAGGCGCTTTGTAATCGGCCTATGCAAATCAAGGTGATGGTCTGGGAAATCGACGATAAGAAAGGCAACTGGGTTTGCGCCGTTTCTAAAAACGGACCTAAGCCAATGCCTACTGCTGCACCATCCGCAGCACCGGCAGAAGATGTGCCGTTCTAGTCAAAACCGGGGCGGTGTAATGCCGCCCCATCATTAAGCGAGGAAGCAATGGAACAGAGATCACCAGAATGGTTTGCAGCCCGCAAGGGTCGGATCACCGCCAGCAATGTCGGATCAATCCTTGGATATAGCCCATTTCGCAGCGCAGATGATACGCTGCGGGCGATGGTGCGCGAATACCATAACGCCGAAAGCGAGTTCAAAGGCAACGTCGCAACTCAGTGGGGAACCAACCACGAAGATGGCGCGATCATCGAATATGAAATGATAACCAACCGCAAAGTTGAAAAGTGCGGATTTTATCCATACGAGCATTGGCTCGGTGCCTCACCAGATGGGCTAATCGGCAATAACGGATTGATCGAAGTCAAATGCCCGTTCAGTTTGCGCAACGAAGAAAAGCCGGTTACGTTCAAGACGATCTTTGACCAGATGCACTACTTCTGCCAGATACAAATCCAGCTTTTCATTCTGGACCGACAATGGTGCGATTTCGTGCAGTGGTGTCCAGCCGATTTGAAGATTGAACGTGTGCAGCGTGCGCCAGAATTTATAAAGACAATGCTGCGTGAATTGCGCGATTTTTTTCAGCAGTACCAAATTGCTATCCAGAACCCGGATGAACATTTAGGCGATAAGCAGTTTTCAATATCAACACTAGATGCAAAGCGTCTGTTGGCTGAATACGATGACCAGTGCGCGATCTTGGAAGCTGCGACCAATCGCAAGCAGGAACTGCTAGGCAAGATTGTTGCCTTGGCGCAGAATAAAGATGCGCTGATCTGTGGTCGGTCGCTCAAGAAAACGCAACGGGCTGGGGCTGTATCATATGCGAAGGTTGTGAAAGACCATCTGCCTGATTTTGATCTCGAACCATATCGCGGAAAGCCGTCAGAATACTGGGTGCTGAAATGACATTGCGGCCATACCAGCAAGAGGCACATGATGCGATTATCCAATGGATTAAGAAATGCACGTCGCATTGTTTGATCGAGGCAGCTACTGGCGCAGGCAAATCGCATATCATAGCAGCCGTTGCCGATACGATCCACAAGATCAGCGGTGGCAAACATATACTTTGCCTTGCGCCAAGTCGCGAACTGGTGATCCAGAACCGCGAGAAATTCTCATTGACCGGCAATCCGTCTTCTGTTTTTAGCGCGTCAGTTGGCGAAAAATCACTTCGCCACCCAGTCGTCTTTGGAACGCCGATGACGGTCAAAAACAAGATCAGGCGTTTCGGATCAGAGTTCGCAGCGGTCATCGTAGATGAATGCCACGGGATCACGCCGACGATCCAAACAATTATATCATCAATCAACGAATGCAATTCAAATCTTCGAGTGATCGGATTATCCGCCACGCCCTATCGTCTTGGCGCTGGCTACATTTACGCGATTGATGAGGACGGAAACCCGGTTGATAGAAGTCAAACTCACGAGCCGTATTTTGCAGCGTGCGTCTATAAAATCCAAGCGCAGCAACTGATTGATGAAGGATATTTGACGCAGCCTGTGATTGGAGAGATCGGCGCTGGTCATTATGAAACGCTGCATATGCAGGTTAACGCGCAAGGCAAATTCAACGCAGCCGATATAGACAAAGCCTATACCGGCCACGGGCGGCTTACGTCTGAAATCATTCAGGACATTGTAGCGCAATCAGAAAACCGCAAAGGCGTTATCATATTCGCGGCAACGATTGACCATGCGAAAGAATGTCTGGCAAGCCTGCCACTTGATAAATCTGCAATCATTACCGGCGACACGCCAAAAAACGAACGTGCGAAGATCATCGATGACTTCAAGGCCCAGAAGTTGAAATACCTTGTCAATGTGGCAGTGCTCACGACAGGATTTGACGCGCCGCACGTTGATGTTGTGGCGCTGTTGCGACCGACTGAAAGCGTCGGATTGATGCAGCAGATCATCGGTCGCGGCTTGCGGATCGCACCAGATAAGAAAGACGTGCTTATATTGGATTATGCTGAAAACATTTTTAGGCATTGCCCAGAGCGCGATTTGTTTAGCCCGACAATATCAGCAAAACCGGTATCCGGTGGCAGTATCCTTGAATGCGAATGCCCATCATGTCATGTGATAAATAAGTTTGCCCCAGCATTAAATCCAAGTAATTTTAAGATTGATAAGCATGGATATTTTACAGACATAAATGGCTATGCAATCATAACCGAATGGGGGCCAATGCCTGCTCATCATGGCAGACGATGCGGCGGCTTGGTCAGAATAAAAGGCAAGATGGAACGCTGCGAGTATCGCTGGACGTTCAAGAAATGCAAAGCATGTAAGGCCGAAAACGATATAACGGCTAGGCGATGCGTGTCCTGCAACGTTGAACTAATCGATCCAAACAAAAAGCTAAAATTGCACCAGCAAGAAACAGAGCAAAAAATTTACACTGAAAGAGTGCTGGATTGGACGGTCATGCCAACACTGAGCAAGAAAGGCGATCCAATGATGCGCATCAAAGTCAAAACCGATGGGCCGCGCATATTCTCGTTCTGGATTTTCCAAGAGCCGAAATGGGCTAAAGCCAGACTTGAAACAGATATGTTTCGAGCATTGCAAGGAAACCAGCCGGACACTATAACTTATTCCAAGGACGCCAAGAGCGGTTTTTGGAAAGTGTTGAAATATAATGCAAATGCCAGCGGGAATTACGATTTACGGAGACCAGACGTTTCGCGGGCAATGCCCTACAGAGGCAGCGGAACAAGTAACATTTTTCAATTTCCTGCGAAGGCAGTATCCTGACACATATGGGATCATTGCGCTGCATCCACGAAATGAAGGTAAACGAACAAGAAAGCAAGTCATGTGGCAGAAGGCTGAAGGATTAGCAACTGGTGCCCCTGATATAATCATACCGGGGCGGAGGACGTTTTTATGCGAATTGAAACGCAGGGATCATACGAAATCAAAAATAAGCAATCCACAAATTACATATCTTGAAACCGCGCAATCGTTGGGGGCATTTGTTTGCATTGCGCTAGGCTATGATGCAGCATTGGAGGCATTTAATGAATGGTCAAGAAATGTATCGCTTGGCAGATGAGGTTATGGCAGGTAAGTTGGAAATGAATGATATGATAAAAGACGTGAAAACGATATGTTCACTGCGCACTTTTATCATTGCCTGTGAAATTTTGGAATTTGAAACAAAAGAAAGGCGGAGGCATGAATTAGAAAAATTACCAAAACTGTTGCGGCCCCATGTCGAAAAATGGGTATGGGAAATCTGGAGAACAAGAAATGCTTAGACTTGGAATTGTGCTTTCCGTAGGCAATAAAAATGGTGGCACTTCTCAATTTATGGTTATTGAAGAACAGTGCGAGAGCATTGAAAAGTTTTTGACTAAAATATCAGATTGTGACTTTATAATCGTAAATGAAAAATATAGAAAGAAAGGCGAACGCAGTTTTGGCAGAGTACGCAAGTGCATATTGAATACGAACCGAATCGGCAGAGTGGCAGAATACGACGAAAGCGAGGACTGAAATGATGATTATACATATATGCAACGTGTTTTCTCAAGTGATGATTATCATCGCATTTTTTGAATTGTTAAAAGACAACACATACAAAAAATGGACTGTAGTCACCAGCATATTTTTATTCGCTGCGGTTTGTGCGGTGAATTTAGCTTTAGCATTAAAATCGTTTTTATAGGAAAAAAACATGGACCCGATTGAAACATTAAAAGAGGCAATAAATATACTTGCGGAGCGAGGCGAAGAATATGGCGAAACGCTATTTTGTTTTAATCGCATTTCAAGACTTGCATCAATAATGCTAGGACGTGAATTAACCGAATATGATATTGCAATAATCATGGTTGCAGTAAAAATGGGAAGATTGGAGGAAGGTAGGAACAAAAGAGACACATATATCGACGCAATAAACTATCTGGCAATCGCAACAGAATTTGTAAACTTGGGAGAGTGAAATGGACTTGATAATCAATAAAAACTTTGACTTCATTGCTCACTATAAAGCGGTCAAGAAAAGAATAGCTGATGCAGCGAAAGACCAACAAACGCTCAAAAGAGAACAGGAGCAATTAAAAAATGCTGAACTAAAAAGAAAGGAACAAGAACAATTAAATCGTATAAAAGAAATTGCTCAAAGCGTTAGACCCATTGCCATTGACGTTCTGCGCGAAATGGCATCAAAATATAATGTAACAATTGAAGATATCTGCGGAAATAGACGCACAAAAGAATTGATAGACCCACGTTATGAATTCTGCTGGATTATGAATAAAAAACACAAATGGACACTGACGAAGATAGCTAAGTTTTTGGGAAAAGATCACACCACTATTTTACATGGAATAAATAAATTTTCTGAAAAAAATAATCTGTAAAAATAGATGAGTGCAGTGTTTATCGCTGCACCCTTCTTAATCCAAATCGCCAAGTGTGGTCTGCCATAAATCTGGCTGCACGATCAACGGCTTCCTCTGTTAGATCGGGCAACGCAATATGCAGCAATTCATGCAGTAAAACTTCTTGCTGCAATTTATGACGCAATCTTGAATCAAGTTCTATTAATGGTTTGTCATAATGCGCCCAGCCGAGAACCTTATCGCGGCCCAGCTTTCGCTCAACAATTTTAATTCTTTTTGTTTTTGGCTTTTCTTCGTATGTATCCTGCACTTGTTGATTGCTCAAGTTGTTTTTCAAGCCAGATGATTGTTGCTGCAAGGTAGTATGCTGCTTTTGGGCCATGATTTTTTTCCGCTTTTTTCAGTATTTCAATCAAATCTTTTTCCTCAATCACCATATCGATCCTCCAGATCAATCATAGAAATATATGAGTGACCGACTATATGCCCTTCGCGTATGGATAACATCCATACACCATACGCCCAGCCGGTCATCGACTTTCCAGCATAGTATTTTACTAGTCCGTTTGGCATAGCAGTTCCAAGGTTCAGGACTTCTATTGATTTTGCCGGTCCTATTTTAGGCACAGATATTTCGGCCTTACGATGGCTATGACCAAACACAATCGAAAACACTGCATCATTGCCAATCGTATTAACGGTTTTGCCGCCATACTCCCGCCCCATTAGATTATGTGGAACATGGACAAAGCCCACACCATTGACGAATAGCCACTGTCCGTATGCGTAGGACTTCCAGCCATAGTTTTTGAACAATACGTCTCGACGGTCTGCGAATGATAACCCTTTGCTTTCTGGCTGATCGTTGTCCCATCGTTCAAGCCGCTCCTCATGGTTTCCATAAGTTATGTGGCAGGGAGGCCCATCCTTTAGCGTCTTGCGAAACAGGCTAAGTGCTTCTTCTGCGCTTTCCAGATCATCGACAAATGCGGGCTTGTCTGCGTAGCCAATGGTGCCAGGCTTCTCATGTTTTGATAGGCTATTCCAGTCGGCAAAGTCTCCGATCTGTACAACCAGATCAGGGTTTGTGTCGGCAATGTATCGAGCGAACCATTTGATTCGCGATTTATCTTGACCGGGGCAGTCGTGGTAATCGCCAATCGCGCAGATGGTGATAGTCTCTTTCTTGATTTTGAGACTGACCGGCTCCAGCGGTAGCTTGGGCTGGTTCGGTTTAACCCGGATGCCTTGCACCATCAGCCGCTCCATATGTTTGTTGATTGTGCCGGGGGATATACCCAATGCAGCGGCAGCAGCTCGTCGGCTACCATGAATCTCGATAGCTTCTTTAATCTGCTTCTGCCGGGCAGTCGGCTTGGCGGTAGTCATTACCGCTTGCACCAGCCAGTGCGCCGAGCGTTATTCACCTTAACCTCGACAATCGTCTGGTCAGTATCCTTTGACGACCAGCCAATCGGCTGCCAGACTTCGCAGACAGCACTGTTAGTCGCGACGATGCCCGTCATTTTCGCGCAGCCTGCTGGGATCACGGCTAACACTATCGCCAGCGGCAATAGCATTTTGCGTACGATTGAGAACATCCGCATTGTTTTCAGCCTCAATTTTCTGTTTAGCGTCCCTGCGTCCACGACCATACACCACTGCTATAGCTCCAAGAACGCCCAAAACGGCTCCGACCCAACGCATAATTGGGCTGACAAACCAGTTCATTAGCATTTTTTACCCCAGATTAACAGCGCAATGACACACAGCGTCAATGCCATATTAACAACGTCACCGATTGAAAAAACAACTCCGGTATTCATCACGAAGCCTCCTCATCCAGACGCTGCTTGCGCCAGTGCCAGATGCCGATGCAGGCAAGTGTAGCAATGATCGCCATGAATACGGCAGGCATCCCCAGCGCCTCCACAGCCCCTGCCAACGCGCTATTGGCGTGCTGAATAACAGGGATTATCTCCTTGGCTGCGGCCACCATAGATGCCCCACCGGCCACCATAGCAGCGTTGGCTTCTTTGCTCTTGGCAATGGACTTGCTGGCAACTGGCTGGTCAGGCTGGACCCGGCTGCCGTCTGGATCGCCTCCTGTGAGGCTACGCCAAAGCTCACATTCAGCCCGGCGGCGACGAACAAGTCCAGCAAGCTGGCGACCACCGGCCTTTGACCATTTCATCAATTCGGCTGGAACGTCATCGTACCGCTTGGCATTTACCCGCTTTAGCAAAGTGGATTTTTGCAGCGCACCCAGACCGCAGTTGTAAGCAAAGCTAACCAAAACATCAAACTGGTTTTGAGTTAAATCAACCTTAACCATATCTTCGACACCGCGCTCAAATCGCCCGAGATCGGAGAGTAAAATTTCTGCCGCCTCATCCTTGGTGATCGTCATCTTTGGCTTGACAATAGGATTGCCAGCAGCAGATGTGTGGCCGTAACCTATAGTCAGGACACCGGCTGGGCAGACATAACTGGTCAGTCGCAACCCTTCATAAAGCTGGATTAGCTTGATGCCTTCGTTGGATGTTTTCATTTGTCTACCTTGTCATCCAACTTGTCGAATATTTTCTGCACCATGCTTTCGATACGCTTCATAGTATCATGAAACTCAAACTTACTGACGTAAGATTTTGGAAGATCAACCTCAACCTGATGCAAATCTTCTTGTAGTTTTTTGACAGCACCCCACAATTCACGTGCAAACCAGCCAATGACCGAGAGCAATAATCCGACGACGACGTTAAATATGATCTGCGGGTCCATAATCCACTCACCAATCAATTTCATAGTTCCACGTCGAGGCATTTGTAGATGTATTCGCATCCCCGGTAACTATTTTTACATACCCGGCTGCAAAGTAGGTTCCACCATTGTGCTCTGCAAAAACGCCGTGATCCAGCGCTTCAAGTGCCGCGCCGGACGTGCGTGGAGTGATTTTTATCCTACACGCATTGTTAGCTACCACGTTATTATTTTGGACTTGTGCCGATCCACTAGCAGCGCCTAGCGTTATTGTTCCGATAAGTGGGTAATCCATGTTGTAATGATTGCGTGACCGATAGGTGTCCGTCCCGCTATCAATAATAAACGCGGCTTCTATTGTAGAGATATTCGCAAGAGACGCGCTTCGCATCTTGTTTTTATTTCCAACAACGCCTGCGTCAGTGCATGTCGCAGCAAGAGTTATCCCGCGCGCGGTCAACCCACCACAACCAACGCTAATGATAAAATCATTGTTATAAACTTGCGGGCGCGTGCAGTTATCAAGATAAACCATTTCAAGAGTTACCGTGCTGGCGTATTCCCAATTTGCACGCTCGAAGATATTACCTTCAATCCTCAAATCTGTTTGATAAGCGCCATAGCACAGCCAATTGTTCTTTGTGGATACAACACGATTCCTTGTTACGCTGTTCCCATACCCTTGGTGCGAAGATGAGCCTTGAACGTAGATTGCGCCCTGAAACAGGGCAATGCCAGAGCGATTGTGAAGCCTGTTATTGTCAATCTTGTTACGGTAGGAACGGGCATACTGCGAGTAGACACGGACACAACATTCAAGTTCAGATGATGCGGCAGTCTGTATGATTGTGTTATCAGTTATTTCGTTGTCGAAAATGTCAGCAAACCATTCAAATTGGAATGTTGCGCCAGTGCCGGAAGCGGAAGCAGTCGTTGAACCTGCGTCGGCTGGAACGACAGAATAACCGCCAGCGGTAGTTATTTCTACCGAAGTCACTGCGCCTGAATTTACTGTAAGAACGGTCAACGTCGCCTGCGCTCCGCTCCCTGAAAGGGTTCCGCCAGTCAGTGTTATGACTTCCCCAACGATGTATCCAGAGCCGCCAGATACAATCGAAACAACATCACGGAGGGAAGTCCCAGCAGCAGCCGAATTGATTGTTGCGTCAAGACTTATCGCAGCGCCGACGCCCTCAATATAGTTATCAGATGCACGAACACGTTTTGCGTTTCGTAGCGACCATCCTTGGAAGTGGTTTGATTGTGTTGTGTCTGTTGCAACAGTCGTATTGCCTGTGATTACCGCGCCATCTGCGTCAATAGCGAATGGCTTCCGACAATCTACGCACTGGTTTCCACTAACTATGGTCCCCTTCATGGAAAGGCCATAAACAGCATGATCCCAACAATTTTTGAATTTGTTATTTACTATGCGACACCTGAACGCAGTACCAGAACCGGATAAGTTGCCGACGCCAACCGGACTTATGTAGGAATCAAACGTACAGCCTTCGACAGTAAATGTTCCTCCGTCAGCAGTGTCGAAATAAACGAAATAAAGATTAAGCGTCGTGCTGCTATTGTATTCAGAATATGGAAAATTGCCTGACCCGTAGCAATTTTTTATCACAGTGCCGTTGCAATTATCCAGGAAAATCCCGCATTGTACAGGATTATCAATACCAATGCTATCAAACACGCAATCGTCACCGGACACCTCTATTATGTTCAAGGTTTGAACATTTCCGGTAGTAGTCAAAAAATCACCGGCTTCCGTGAATGTCTGGATGTAATTGAGAAACTTCCCCGGCCCCTCAACGCGAACCCTGTCTCCTGAAATGAAAATCGCCGTAGCTGTCAAATCAGCCGCTCGCATAGCACATCCAGCTACAAGATGCAGAGTTACATCGTCGTCAGAAATCGTGAACGATGGCGACGTGTCAGAAAACGGCACTGTGCCGACAACATCAATGCAAAGCGTATCGCCTGCGTCCATCAAGGCGACGGCAGCTTGCAATCGAGCGTCATTCTGTGCTGCCGTGTTGCTTGTCGAAACACCAAACCATGAAGCGTAGAGTTTCTTTTCTCTTTTTCGTGCCCACGCTCCTGCTGTAGTGGCTATTGCGCCGTCAGCAAAATAAGCGCCGCCAACGGTATCGGCAGTGACCAATGCGGAATAGTTACCGCTACGCAGAAACCACGTGTCACCATCTATTTTCACCGTAGCCCCAATGGACAGGCCCGCCGCAGCAGCCGCCGCCTGTGATGAATAAACCGTTGTCCCTGTATCCGGGCTAAGATAGTCCGTACCATCCGTTGCTATTCCGTATGCGCCCGCACCAGTGCGCTTCATCAGGCCATTCGTGGAAAAGTCGCTATCCATGATAGCGCCAGAAGAAATATCATCTTCGTCATATTCGGATGCAGTGCCTACACCTACATAATTCCAAGTCGTTGAATATGTTTCATCGGTCGTTGTTACAGTAATTTCATAAGCCGAACCATCGGCGAAAAATTCAATTTTTCCGTTACTATCAGTCTGGAATGGATTACTTTTATAAGTGGCGCCATTGCGATCTGAATAGATTGTTGCAACGCTAGCCGAGCCCTGAACTTTTACAGTCACGTTCGCTCCGACAAGAATGTTGCCAGCCGTGTCAGTCGCTGTTTTTTGAAATTTCGCAAAAGCCATCGGATCAAAGCCCTTTTTTCAGTTCCATGTTATCAGAACCGCGCCCGGCGCGCCACTGCCTGCTGTGTATGTATTTACACCGCCCGCGCCGCCTGCACCTACAACAACCGTTATGGTAGCTGTCGGCGTTAAATCACCAAAATCATATTTTTTTGTTACATAAGCTGCCCCACCGGCGCTAGCATAAGAATAATTTGACCATGCCGAAGATCCGCCACCACCGTATGCAGAACCGGGGTTTCCGTTTGTATAAGGAGCACTTACGGCACTGCCACCAATACCGCCTCCGTCTTGTGTATTACCGGCTGAACCGCCTGCTGAAGCCCCGTATGTATAGACCCAAGGGCCACCAGATACACCATTTTCACCGCTATCACCGCCAGAATGTGTGCCACCCAATCCGCCTGCATAGCCATCTGCGGATGCTTTGCCGCCTCCAGCTATTACCGTTGAATTAAAAGATGAATTGCCTCCATTCGCTCCTAGGGTCGTTGCTCCATATCGAGAGCCAGTTCCGCCGCCACCACCGCCCCAAATTTTTACGGTCAGGTTATTTTGATATGCCGGTACAGTAAACGAAAACGTCCCAGGCGTTTCGTATGATTGCGAACCTGATGTGATAAATGTTCTGACGATATGAATAAATCTATGCAACGAGCAATGTCCTTGTCATGGAAATGCTAAAACTGAGAAAGCTACATCCACTAACACTGGAAAGCGTCAAAACAATATCATCGCCTTGTAGGACCGTATTGGCAGACGTATGCGTGACACTGTTTTCGGATGTGGAAACGCTATTGGCGCCGCCGCCGAGCGCCGTTGAATTGATCTTGAAAGTGGCCGTAGCAGTTCCAGCCACGGCCTTGGTCGTGGTTTCCGTTATCGTGCCAGTCATCGGTGCTTTTAACATTACGATGTAATCACCGGCTGCTGGTGTCTCAATCAGTCCCGTGATCGAATCAATAATTGTTTCAATATCCGCAACATCATATTCTTGCAGTGTGCCTATCCCGACATATTCCAGCGTTTGCGTATAGGCTGGGCTGACCGAGGAAACATCAATCTTATACGCATCACCGCTGGCATAGAAATAGAAAAAACCGTTGCTGTCGGTCGTGGTCGGATTAGCAAGTGGCGTGGTTCCAGCCCGGTCAGAATATATATCCGCAATCGTATTGGAAACCTGATAGCGCACGGTGACTGTAGCGCCGCTGATAATATCGCCTGCGCTATCTGTTACAGTTTTTTGGTATCTTGCTAATGCCATCAGTTTATCCTATCGCCCACGATTGTTCCGACGTTGGTATATGTAACATAACTATCCCCATCGACGCCATCGCCAGCGGCGCCTGCGCCTTGAAATACCGTCCCTGGAGGATACCCAGCACCATTTTGACCCGGCCCGCCGCCGTTCCAGCCGCCTGTAGCATTAGATGTGTGGTTTGGGCTTCCAAGCCCGCCCGCGTCTAAAGTTCCCGGCTGGCCTGTCCAAGCAGGGTCATCCCTAACGCTGCCTTGACCGCCATTTCCAGCAATATAACCAGCGCCACCGCCGCCACCGCCTGCAAGTTTGCCGGTCTTACTAACAACACCGGGAGAGCCACCGCCACCGCCACCGCGAATTGATCCATGTTCATTATCTATTGTAATTGCATTGCGCGTATAAAACGCAACGCTGCCGTCTTGGCCCGGTATTGGAATTGGTTCTTGTTGATTCAAAGCCTGGCCGCCAGCGCCGCCTCGTCCTTGTATCAATCCATTATTGTATAGATAAATCGTAATGCCCACTGGCCACGAACCGACATCAAACGCCGGTCCTTCAAAAACCGAACTGCCGATCACAACATTTGTCTCAATATAGCAGGAAAGCGTGAACGTATCAGCAACAAGCGGCTCTGGGTATAGCAGATCGTGCGCTTCGCGAAGATTGAAGTTGAGCGTGCTGCTGTCCAGCGTGATTACGCGATTATTCAAATCCTCCGGGTCTAATCGCTCAAATAATTGTTCCTCCGCTTCAATCGCAATAGCAGATGCAGACGGCGCTAATCGCGTGACTTGAATTGGAGCGTATGTTTTTGCACCTGTTACATCTTGCAACGTCCACCAAGAAAGCTGGTAGCCTTGCGCTGCTTGTATATCGTAAGAATTTCTCAATAATGAAAAGTTGAAACGCCTTGGTGGGTTCTTGAACCTACCAAGAAAAATTTGCCCTATGCGAACAGCGGTCGATCTGCCGCCCTGCGCAATCCAGCGTGAAAATATTTTTTTGATAGATGCAGAACCATAATTTGCCTCCGCAGATGGATCAGCAATAACAGCAATTGATCTGTAATTATCTTCCTCATCCAGCTTACGAAGTGAATTGCGTTGCCCAAAAAACAACCAAACTTGTGAAAGGCGCTTATCCATTTGCTCGGCAGAACTGAACGATCCTAACTGAATAATATTATCAGTAATTTGATTGGCTGATGTGCTGATTTCTCTTAATACGCGAAGGCGAATTTTTTGGTTTATATCATCCCACCAGATCGACAAAGCACCCTGCTGGATTAGTTCCGATATAAGCGTATTTACTGAAGTTGGATCAGGAATAGTTGCAGAGAAAACGCGCCGCAGATATGAATCAACTTCATTTTCCCAATCTTCCAAATCAATATAATTCGTGTCAATTCCGCCGTAATTAACCATCAGATCATTGATAATATATGCTGGTGTTTCACCTTCATAAGATAAAACAATTTGCACACGATCACCTGATTTGTGATCTTTTGCTTCTGTATTTTTTTGCGCTCGCGTAATGGTGAAAGTGCTGCCTGATCGCGTGTAATTGCATATTTCAGCGCCGCCAATATTTATTTCGCCACTTAACGGATATTCTGTTTCAATTCCTGAAGGACTTATGACGAAAGATGTCGCAGCCGCAGTAATATCAGCGACAAGGAATCCATTGCTGGGGCGCGGCGCTTGTGACCTATCACCATCGAGCAATTTTAGCGGGTCTTTTGCTACTATTGAAATCGTACCATCTGGGAATGGGCCGTCTAATGTCTCAACAACAAAATGTCTTTTTTCCATCTGTGCAAGAGTTTGGCCTAACTCTCCAGTGATTAGCCTTATTTTGCGCCCGCGCAAAAATTGTACCCGTGCCCGCCACTTGCCCCAAAAAGTTCCTGTGGAAAAAGCATCATAAGATCGGTCGTTCAAATATGGGTCGCCACCGGGGCCAGTATCGGACCACGGGTGATCCTTTAGTTTTATTGTAAGCTGCGCCCGCAAGCCCATATTTTCGCCGAGGGATATAATGGCTGGCGATACTGAATAACCTAAAATAGATGGTATGGCGTCTATATCTTTTGGCAAATAATCAGTATCAACAGCAAAACGCAGCGTGGTAAAAGTTTCGGAATATGCGTTGGTCGCTTGGCAAGTTTTTCTGGTGTTATAACATTTGTCAGACCCGGAAACCCCGATTGAAGCCGTGCAAGGGCTAACGCCATATTCGTGGGTGCAAATATCTTGATCGATTTCAATATATGTCAATGATTTTGTCATGTAGCTATGCCAATCATTGAGAAATCAACTTGCATCATGCCGTTTGACATCATGTTTGACGGCGAAACGTCATTTGATAGCCAGCCGAAAGCCACTTCGTCCGGGTATGTTCTGAATTTCCACGCCCAGAAAAATGGCTTCGTTTCTGCATTGCGCACGAATGGATCAAAATAAGTACGATACCAGCGCGGGTCTAAATGCGTTAGTGAAACAGAAGTTTCCATACTTGATCCGGTTACGATCCTGCCAAGGAAATTGCCGCTTTCACTGCGACCGTTTACAACATCAATCTTTCTGTTTAGCGTTATTGGGCTATGCCCGACATAAATGCGCTGCGGGCAAACCAATAAATCGCCTACATACATAACACCTATCTGCGGCTTTGTTGTGGTAGGCTGTAATTCGATCCTAACCGCATAAACATATTGCTTCAAAAATACGAATAGCAACTCTTTATCATCTGTCGGCATATATCCAGAAACAACCGTCGTCCATGTGCCTCCAGACTCATTTTGGATTTGCACGGATAATGCAATGCGACCGCTTCCAAAATTATGCTTTGCAATTCCAATGTAATCAATATGTTCACTTGTACCAAGAACGGAAGTCACATATTGAACCGACAAGCTATCAGATTTCCAGAGCGATGCGGTCGAAATATTAGATACATTAGAAATAGGGTACAAAGTCTGCGAACTTGTAGCAGATACGTTATTTTTTGAAACATGATTCTTATACCCGATAAGCGGGTATGAATAATTGATAGCAGCAGGCGCTACGTACGGCGCAAGGACTATGTTGTCTGATATTACAACACTCATGAGAATATTACCCTGCCGCCGTCAGCCTGATATTGTCCGATATGTTCTACCAGTTCGCGGACTTGTTCACGCCCGAATGTAGTGCCTTGCAGATTAACATAAACGGCGCGGCCTGTCCCTTGCGTTGCCGTACTTGCTGCACCACCTCCACCGCCTCCTGCACTCGATATAGCGCCGCTTCCACCGCCTGCGGAATTGCCGCCGCCGGATGTGTTAGTGCGGGCTATAACTGCGACAGCTGCTAGGCCTTTTGCCAATACCGCCGCAGCAGCTATATAACTTGCTGGTGGCGGCAATGCTTTAAGTGCTTGAGTGACGCCAACATATGTGTTGATTATTGCTTCAGCAATACCAAATGCTTTTGCAAGCGCGGTATTCTTTTTACCGAAAGCATCCATAAGAGTGACAAGCGAACCAAAAAAATTGGCAGTTGCTTTTAGTGTCGTATTCTGTCGATTCTGTTCAAGTTTCGCCAATGATTTTTGATGCGATTCATTCAGTGCTTCCATTCTATCTATATGTTCAGCTTCCGCTGTAAATTTTTCTTCGTTATTTTCTCCAATTTGTTGCATACGAAGTTTATGTGCTTCCTCAAACAAAGCACGCTCACGTTCTTGCTTTGAAACAAGCTTTTGTTCTTCTGTCATATAACTTTCTTCTATGATTTTCATCCGTTCAGAAAGACGTCTTAACAATGCTTCATTTGGGTCATATTCAGCACCGCCACCGCCGCCGCCCTTTGTAGCTGCTGCTTCAGGTTTAGTTGGTATTGCGGGCGCTTGTGGTCTACCACCGCCACTAACCGGTATTGTTAATTGACGTGGTGGTTCCGCTTGTATTCGTTCAATTGCATCATTATATTTTTTGAAAGCTGCTTCCCATGTTCCTTTTTCAGGGCTAAAAAGGCCAGCGATAACATCTTTTAATAAAGTTCCTGCGGCTGCAGCCGTCTTGAATTTTACTTCAATCCAATCATAAACAGATTGTCCAAAATTTATAAGTTTTGGGATAACGTCCGCAATAATTTTCACCAAATCAGCAAGAATTGGAATAAATTTTTCTCCTATATAATTCCACGCGCCACTTATTGAGCCCTTTAGATATTCTAATGACTCACGATATTTTTCTGATGATTGAGTTGACCTCCCACTCATTGTTACGCCAAGCTCATCAGCTTTTGCTTTTAATGCTGCTATGCCTTCTGATCCCCTATTCAGCATAGGGACTAACTTACTGCCAACGCCATCGCCAAATATCGCATTAGCAAGAGCAGTCTTATTTGCGCCGTCTGCATACGTTTCGAATTTACCAGCAACTTCAGACAGTACTTCTGACATAGGGCGCAAATTACCACTGGCATCTAACGCCTTGATGCCCAATAATTCTAACGCTTTTGCGCCTGAATTATCTTCTTCGCCGCTCTTAACTGCTTCCATCGCCTCTTTTAATGATGAAAGTCCGCTTGTAAGTGTTTCTGCGCCAGAGCCAGCAGCATCTGCCGCAAACTTCAATCGAGATAATTCTTCGATTGGCATATTTATATCGCGGGCTTCGTCGCTTATTTCTTTTAATTTATCAGCAAATTTTATTGCAGCGGTTGAGGCTACAATAAATCCAGCCGCTACAATGGCTCCAAGACCTATCGCTACCGATCCCAAAATAGCAGGAACTTTACCAACAACTGCAGCAAAGTTTTTGAAATTAGTTATTGATGTTTGTAAACGAGAAGCACTTTCACCTAAGCGTCCGCTTGTCTGTGCAAGGGCATCGTTGAATTGACCAAGTTTTTGAGTAGATGATTGTGATGCTTTCGAGAACTTATCAAGCTGCGCCGTTCCCTTATCGAGACCGTCTTTCAGCTTGCTGGTATCAGCAGAAACTTCGACTTTAATCGGAGGAATTGCCATTTTCTGCAAACGCCTTTAGTTCTTCAACGTCAGATCGTGTCAGCTTTCCGGCAAATTTGCCGTCTGCTGTATTTGTCGAACGGTGATCGTATTCGCACCACCATTCAGCCATTGTCATTTCCCAGAACTCTGAAGGCTGAATACCCCACTCACGCGCTATTATATACATCAAGCCCCAATTTATTTTCCCTTCGCCCGTTGCCGCTTCTGGGGCGCGGTCTGGGCGTCTGGATTTTTTCCTTCAGGCTCCATCGGTGCAAATGCAACAAGAACAGAAGTGATTAAATTGCCTATCTCATCTTGTTCGCCACTCATCAATTCAACATATACTTCGTCATCCGTTACTGATTTTCCGGCTGACTGAAGCATTTTTGAAATAACAAATGCGATATGCGAAATGGGTGGGCGTCCGTTAGCTGTTCGAGTAGCAATATCAGCGAATGATACATCGCCTTGCTCAATTAGCCTCATTAAACGCAGGGATGGCGTGACAGTATATGCCACGCCGCCCCAAGTGATTGTTACATCTCTGAAAATATTCATTAGGCTGCCGTGTAAGTGATTGCTCCGGATGATTGGATGTTAGCAGTAAAAGTTGCTGTGTCAGCTTGCTCTCCAGTCACGGCAAAGCTGTTTAGGAAGAAATCACCAGAAAAAGTGCCGATCCCGGACACTTCGATGCTCCAAGCAGATAGTAGGCCAGAGCCAGCGCCCATTGCCACTGCTAGCAGGCTATCGTCCAAAAGAACGCCTTCAACATCAGCGTCGATTGAACGAACGCCAACATCGGCCAGCATAGTACGCCAGCCAGCATCGCCCTTGTCTGTAATGTCAATTGGCTCGTTATTGATTGTCAGGTTGTCGGTGCGGGCACCTGCTACTGCGGTTCCACCTTTTTTGATTCGGACAAGACGGCCAGAAAGTGCAGCCATTGTTATCTCCTGTTATGGGTACGTTGCGGAAATGACACCGGTGCTTTCCAGCGTTGCGGTGAAGGTTGTTACATCTGCTTGTTCAGCGCCGATGCTTACGCTTTGCAAGTAGAAATCACCGGAAAGCGTGGCAATTCCCTGAATTTCAACTTCGCAATCGTCAATCAGTGTGCTGCCAGCGGCCATAACCGCTGACAATATTGTGCTGTCTTTGATAATGCCTTCGACTTCTGCCGAAACCGTCTTGGTTCCGACAGCAGCCATAAATGTGCGCCAACCATTTTCGTCTTTGTCGGTTATGTCAATTGGCTCATTGTTGATCGTAACCGTATCGGTACGAGCGCCGACTACAGTTGTCCCGTTTTTACTAATGCGAACCAATCTGCCAGAAATAGCCATTTCAAACCTCGTTATCGTGACGCATTATATCACGTTAGCCATAAAATTCTATACAGCATGAGCATACGTTTTGTCTTGCCGTCCGGGTCGTCGCTGACTTCCGCTGACTCAAGTTCGGTGGTGATATGCGTAGCACCAGAAATCGACAAACTATTCCGACGAAGGCGGGCATCTACTGCATCGCCTATTTCTTTAATTGTTAATTCGGAATGCGACCGATCCCATATATTGATCTGGACAACCGCATTTCCGCCAACGTTGTCTTTTTCGTCGAATGCGCTGATGGTCTGCGGCCCCATGGTGACAAATGGGAAATAATCCTCGTCCTCACCTTCCGCAGACTGCGGAACGTCGGAGAATATAGCCACCATCGGCGCATAGGCATCACTTAGCAGATCAGTGAGACTGCTGTCGTTTAACTGGTTATAAATTGCCTGTTGCAGTGCTTTTGCTTTCATCAGCTATATTTCACCACCACGTCGCGGACCATCTTTTGAAAGATCGGTCTATATTTCTCCGTTGTCGGAATCCAGATAGGTCTAGGGCCGCCGTTTCTTCTAGTTCCGTATTCAAGCCAATACGCATATTTGGCGTTGTTTCCGATTTCCGCTGTCAATTTGTCTGGCTTATTATATAGCATCTGATTGACTAAAAATCCCGTGTCTGTTTTTGGCGGCTCCCCGGGTGCTGACGCCTGATGCGTTTTCTTTCCCCGCTTATAAACGACACCAGTTCGACCACCGCGCGAAATGGCTTTCTGGACTTCAGTGCGGATCGTGATGGCTACTTTATCCACAACCTCACCTAGTTCGTTTTCAACATCCTTGCCATAACGCTGCAAAGCTGCTTCAACATCTTTGATGCCATCGACAGATATGCGGATGCTCATACCGCCACCCCATTTTCCACCATGATTTCAAGCCATTTGTCCTGAAATTCGAGGTTATTCACGAAGCGGATATTATGCGCGCGACCGCGAATGATTACGCGATCCGTTTCTTTTATGTCCGCATTGTAGCGAGTCACGATCTTGATCCGCACGATTGCCTGCGTCCTATCGAATGAATAGCGCTCAGAACCGCTTACGGGCACCACATGGCCCCTAGACGGCGTTCCGGCTATATTAGCCCATGATTGTGTCTGACCGCCTGCACCATCGCTTGTGCGCGTCATTCGCTGAAACGTGACAGGCTCCCGGAGTTTCCCGGCGCTCATATCGCAGCACTTCATGGGATGAACTCCAGCATGTCGAATGACACTGTAACATCAATGGTTGAAGCAGTTGCACGAGCCATAAAACCAATATCAGTCAATTCAGGTATAGGCCCTATCGGTGCAGCGAAAGTTATATCGTTCAATCCCGCGCTTTCTGGAAATTCTTCCAAAATACGTATGGCACTATATGGCGGAGATGTTTGAAGAATATTCTGGCGCTGCAACAATACAATGTTAGCGTGCTTATCTGCTTCGCAACTGATATTCATTCCGGTAATAATCACGGATTTATTGCGCGGAACGCTATAAACCGCGATCTGTGACTGCCCACGGGCGATTGTTGTGTCCTGAATCGTTGTCCAATCTTCTGTACCAGCAGCGTTTTCAATTGTTATTGCGCCGACATGGCTACCAGCGAGCACCGTCGCATAAGTGCCGCTCTGCGAAACATACGCACGGAACAACCGGATGAATTGCAATGAAGTCGGTGCACTGGCAGATGCGCCGTTCATCGTGATCGTGTCGGTTATCTCATAACCGTTTGGATCAAGACCGATCAGCGTCACTTGCCAAGCACCAGAACTGCCAGTGATATTGAGAGCACTACCGCCAGCCTTTGCCCGTAATGCTGTGGCCCCTGATGGTTGCGGCGTCCTGTAAATGCCGCCTGGCGCTACAGGGCGAAACGTAGAATCAACAGCCGAATTTTGCCCGAACTTGTGGATCGCGCGGCAACCACGCGCAATTCCACGGGCAACATCTATCGGCGTTGGGTAACTCATACTTTTGCTATCCTAAAATTATCCACAATTTTATTTACGCCCGCCTGTTTGAATGCGTCTCCAATATCGCAATCGTCGCCACGGTGCGCATAAAGATACGCCGCAAGTTGCTTGACCGCACGCTTCAAGCTGGCCGGTATATCATTGACGTTTGTATATCCAGCGACATAAACGATCTGGATACCGTTAGTTGATCGCAAAGCAACAGGCCATGTGCTGCCAGCCTTTAATGTCATCCGCCCCGGCATCTGATAAACGTCAATGTGGAACGTATTTGCCACATTAACCGCAGTATCATCATCGGCTTCGTCGTAAACGGTCACAGATGTGACGGATTGAAGTGGAAATCTTGGCAATTTCAGGGAATACGGGCGCCCACCGTTTAGTTCTGTGATTGATCCCTGCCGTACGCCGTCCCACCACGGCTCGCTTCCGTTTGGCCAGCGGTCCAGAGACAAGCGCCACGATTGCGTGAAAAATGCGATTCCGCAATGATCCTCGATATATTGACGGGCCTCCTCGATCAATCCATCTGCTTCTGCATCTGGCAATTCAGTTGCATCAGCACGCAAATGCGTCCGCAATTCAGCCGCTGTTACTGGCTCGCTTGTCGGTGCTGATACGATTACTGACCCGTAATCCTGATGAAGCGAAGTAACTGATCGCAAAGTCATTCTGGTTTACCCCAAATCTTGCGAGGACGCCCGCGAGGTTTCTTTTCTGGCGTTTCAATGTCTTGAATGACCTTTGTTTCCAGAATTTCTTCGGCTGCGCCATTAGCGATTGCTTTTTCAGCAATATAGCCAGTCACTATTTCACCGGCAGCAAAACGCTCCACGGTGTGACCCTGTGGAGCAATGCTAAAACCATTCGGCGCTGTAATCTTTGCTTGCATTTTTATCCCATTAAATCGGGGCGGCGATTGTTACCGAGCAATCACCGCCCCAACTTTTACTAGGCCGCTGCGAACTTAACGATCTTGATCGCTTCGGCGTTGATTACCGCACCGCCAACGCGCTTGGTGGTGTAAAACTCAACATAAGGCTTCGCAGAATATGGGTCGCGCAGAGTACGGATACCCATGCGATCCACGATCTGATAAGCCTCGCGCATATCACCAACTGCAATGGAGAGCGAGTCAGTAGCCGGGTCAGGCATGTCCTCAAACGAGGCAACCGGATAGCCCAGCAGGGTAGCTGGCTGACCAGCCGCAACACCCGGCGACCACAGATAAGCGCCGTCGCTGTCCTTCAGCTTGCGAGTCAGGCCCATCGTTGCACGGTTCATGAACCACGAAGCGTTAGCACGATACTGCTGCTTCAGGCCATAGAGTGCGTCGATAAGAACGTCACCGCCATTAGGGGCAGCAGCAAAGCCGCCGTCAACGCCAGTGATGATCTGCTCGATCTGGTTAGGAAGCGTGGTGCCTGCGGTGTAGGACAGGAAGCCCTTCGGCTGACCCGAACCCGAACCGGTCACGAACGCAGCGGACTCAACGCGGGCAAACTTGTCTGCAACCTTAGCTGCAAGCCATGCTTCCATGTTGATCTCACCATCGTCCAAAATCTTCTGCGTTGCCTGCGGCTTCGCATAGATTTCATGGGTGGCGATAGTCCACTTGGCGATCTGCGGAGTGGCGGTAGCAGCGCGAGCGCCGGTTTCCGTTACCCAGCCTGCTGTTGCTTCTTCCAGATCGTGCAGACCTTCAAGCTCGCTTGTCGAAATAACCTGAATGGCTGCAAAAGCGCGCATCGGTGACGTTTCAAAAACGCTTTGAACGATACGGCCAGTCAGATCAGGATGCACGACATAACCACCGTCAGCATCGGAACCAACGGACAGAGCCTTGATTTCATCGCTAGACAGGGTGCGCTCTTCCTTGCGGAGGTAGGAATTAAACGCCGACTTGTAGGCGTCCATTTCCTTCATGCCGAATTCGCGCACATCGGTGCCACGCTTCTTGGCAATACCACGCGCCCAATGCAGAGCCTTGGCATCCATATCGACATGAGCACCATTCTGGTCGGTGACGATGCGAGACTGACGCTTAACGGCCAGAGCAGCTTCGTCGGCAACCTTCTGGGCGGCGTCGAGATTGGCTTCGATGCGAGCCAGCTTTTCTTCCAGAAGCGGATCGGCAGCGCCTTTTGCTTCCAGCTCTTTCAGCTTGGCGTCGTTAGTGGACTTAAATTCTTCAAAAGCGCGGTTGAGCGAATCAACTGCACCGTTTACGGCTTTCATTTCGTCGGACATTGGATCACCTCTGTAAGTTGCCCGATGCGTTTAAGCAACATTTCTATGTCGCTCGGTTCATTAGGCCCATCAGATACAGCGTCCCGCTGTCCTTCGATGCCTTTATAGCCATGCAATGCGATTGCAGTGGCTTCCTTGCGCGAATAGCCTGCATCCCGCAGGAACCGCTCAAAGTCTCTTTCAGTCCTGATAGACTTAACCGATGTGACCTTTGCATCTGGCAGCATCGGAAACGTGACAAGACTAATCTCGAATAGATCAACTTCGGTCAGCTTTCTGACCTGATTATTGCCTTCAGGCACGGCCTCAATGGCCCGATAGCCAATTGACATGCTATCAATTGCACCAGCCCGGAGTAGCGCCATTGCCTCTGCGCCTTTGGCAACATCCTTTAGGATGCGGCCTTTGACATATAGCCCGCGTTCGTCTTCGCGCACTTCATCCCAAACGCCTATCGGCTGAGACTGGTCGTGCTGCCAAAGCATTTTAATCTTGCGAGTGCCAAGCGTTTTTGCAAATGCGCCGGGCGCAACAACGTCCATGCCTTGATCTATAACATTAAAAACGCTCGCATATCCTTCAAAGACGCCATCCTGATCTGGTTCGCGCTTCAGTTCCAATCCAAATGATTTGATCTGAATTTCTTTGTCCATGAATTTTGAGTCCTCGTTTTGGCTCACAATTTTATTCGCCCATGATTTGCCTGGATCACCGCCCCAGAGCGCCCATGCTATCCGGCCTGCCGATGGATAACCATCTTCGCCCGGTGACCAACCTTCGCCCTGCTTATCAACTTCGTGCCTTGCGAAATAAGATTTCATCCGCTTGACTGTATCAATCGACAAATTCGCCTTGTTCTTAATGTCTCGCGCTCTTGCAACGCCTACTTCAGTACCGCCTCGATTAAATTCCTGCCGCCATTCAAGCCCGCGAACTGCTTCTTCTGCCATTGCGTCAGTTGGTTTGAACCCATCTGCCTTTTCGTCCCGCCGCTCCCAGATCGAATTACAAACAGCATATCGCTGATCTGTTTCTGGGAAATCAGCTATTGATTCCGAATCTGCCATGCAACGTGATAAAAAATCGTTTCTGCTTTCGTTTGCACTTGGTCTTGGCATTCTTTCATCCTATCATTTACGAATTTTTTTCACAAGCCGCCAAGCGGCGGCATGTTTTTAACAACAAACCCAACAGCACATCTACAATTTATTATATTACCCGGTGCGCCTTTCGGATCGCCGGGCTGCATAATTACATCTTTACGACCTTTGCGGCTTGTCATCACGAACGGCTCATCCATTTCAACTTGCACGCCGTTCATCGCATCGTGGTCGTATTCGGAGCCTTCAGCAAATCGACGAACGCGACTATCCTCTGTTGAAATCCATTCTTTCATCATCGGCAGATTAGTTCGCTTGGCTGCTTCGACCGATCCGCTGTTTGCAGCGCCATGAACCTCTGTGCGGGCTATCGTGTTCGCACGGCTGCGATTGAATAGCGGGATTTTATCAATGATTGATCTGGCAATATCGTTCTGCCCAAGGCCTTCAGAAAACCCAGAAGCGATTGCGCGAGTAATTATGGACCGGGTGGTATCCGCTACGCTCTGAATGCGCTGTCGGATCATCTCACCGGCGATATATTGCAACGCTGATCGAATCAGCCATTGGCCGAAATCCTCTTTGACTTCCAGCGGATAGCCTATCGCCTTGCCTTGATCGAAAATGCGCATCCCAAAAACCACATATGAAGACTTAGCCAAGTCTTCATATATCTTGGTGACGCGTTCAATATGGCCACGAGGCGATTGCACAGCCCCTGTTTGCTGCCAAAACTCAACAATTTCGCGGCTTGCGCGTGTCATTTCGTCATAAAAACGCTTTTCAAATTGTTTTTGAAGCTGCGCCTGCAACATGCGTTGGCGTCTGCCTTCACGAACTGAATTTGTATCAGTTAATAGTCTAGCCATTAAATTGTTCGCCATACGCCAGTGCAATCATGTCCGCCTTTGTCATATCTGGCGGCAATGGTGCGGATAATCCACCGGCCATATCGAGCGAAACCATCCCTGCGTTGACCAATACAACATCGCCACCGGGGATCGGTTGGTAGCCTTTCATCGCTCGGCGTTCATTGATGGTTAGATCGTTTGACGCATCGGCCATCTGCCAAAGCCGTTGGCGTTTTTCAACGATGGCAGGAATCTGTTCTAAATCTGGCTCAATTGTGACGCCATATTTCTGACCTATCCACCGATTCCAATCGTCGATGATGGTGTTTAGCATCGGGATGACGGTATCTTCCCAGAACGCCAATCTGGCTTCTGCATAGTTGGAATAGGTATTATCGCCGGGAATATTCAGCAGCAGCGGCGGAACACCAAATGCCAGCGCCACGTCGCGGGCTGCGCTGAATTTTGCCTCGATTATGCCCATATCGGACGGCGAAAGCCCCATTGCCTGCCAGTTTAGCCCGCCTTCTAGCAGCATCGGACGCCCGGCATTGCGAGCGCCGGAATATTGTTCTTCAATCTGCGCCTTCAGGCGGTTGAAGTTATCGTCCGAAAGCGTGCCACCGTCTTTCACGGTCAATGCGCCGGATGGGCGTGCGCTGTTTTGCAATAGCGCTTGGAGCCAAGCCATGCTTTCGTTTAGCTGGTCGATGGCGTATGCGCCTGCCTCGACCGGCGATAATCCATACCAATCATCTGTCGGATTGAAGAACTTCAAATGCCGAATATCTGACTCCAGCGTATTCGGATCGACCTGCCAGCGTGTTTTGTTATATCCGATTGTGTATTCATATGCTGACGGCATACCGTTCGCGCCGGGTATAATCTTCATGCGATCAGGGCGAAGCTGGTATAGTTCTTTGATATTCTTGCCAATCATAACCCGTTCTTCAAACGAATTACCGGCAATCATCAAATAGGAAACCTTTTCTTGCATGTATTCTGAATAGGATTGCATCGGATTGGGCGTGCGCAATAGATCAACAACAGGATGTGCAACAAGCTCCTGCTCGCCGCGAAATACCGTGAGCGGCACGGATGCGATGGCTTCTGAAATCTTATTAACAGATTGATATGCAACGACGTTCTTGCCGTATGCTTCCTTTGCAAACTGTTCGTAATTCCTATTTGACCAAACTGGCTGGCCGGGATTTGTCATCATTAATGCGGATGTGGCGCTTTGTTTTACTTCACGGCGGAAAAACTTAAACAAATCCATGCTAATCCTCACAAGAGACGAATTGCCGGTGCGGCATTATTTAATAAAACATCAGATATGGCCGACATTGTGCAATCGATCATATCGTCATGGGCTGCGTTCGGAAACAATCCCGCCTCGCTCAGAAAGTCGGCCAAATGTGGCACATTGTTAAGCAATAGCACATTTCCACTTTCGATTAAAGGTGCTGCATCGAAGGCCCTAGTCACCTTGTCTATGTTGCGTTTTATACCAACCATCGGGATGCCTTCGCGCTTTAGCTTTTGAATCAGCCCAGTGCCACTGACTTTATCTTCAACTTTGAAAGCCCGGAGTGTGCCTTTGTTCTCGACCGCCTTATGCTTTGCCCAGAACGCTCGCGCCATTGTTTCCAGTTCCGGTGCTTCCCATTTACCGCGAGCCATGTCGAGCATAATAGCTTGGCCGTTTACTGTATGGCCCCAGCACTGCATCACGGAATAATCGTTCTGCTCTTTTGTCTTTTGCGCGGTATCTGCATATATCGACCGCCACAAGATGGGTGGGCTTGCATCACGCATCTGCCACCAGTGGTCTTTGAATATACCGCCGCCCAGAGGCGCTGGCTGCTGCATGTATTGACCTGCATAAACATAGCTGCTGGCACGTTCTAGGCGATCCAGCATTTCGTCGGGGAATTGCTGCGGCCAGAACGAGCTGCCGTCATCCATCCGCGCCGGGATGACTAGGTGATCCCACTTCTCGCCAGACCCGCCATTGAGAAGCCAGCCCGATAGATCGTTTTCATGCAGGCGCTGCATGATGATAATGATCGGCCCGTCTGGTTTGTTCAGACGGCTTGCGATGGTCGATTGATACCAGTCGATCACGTTCTGCCGCATGGTTTCGGATGTGGCTTCGCCTGCCTTGTGCGGATCGTCTATGATAATTGCCCCACCAAAGCTATTGCGCATCTTGCTGGCACCATATCCGGTTATCGTACCATCGGCACCGGTGGCATAGACAACGCCGCCTTGCCCGGTTCGGAACTCATCCTTTGCTCGGCTATCGTCTTGGATCGCGGTCCACGGGAAGATCGCCCTGTATTCATCCGATTGCATGATTGCTCGAACTTCATAGGTGTTTGATGTCGCAAGCCGCTTGGAATAGCTGGCGTGGATAAATTCGGCATCCGGGAATAGCCCCATCGACCACGCTATAAAGTTCTTAACGGCCATTTCGGTTTTACCGGATCGCGGCGGCACGTTGATGATAAGTCGATTGGTGCAGCCCAGTATAACGCGCTCAAGCGCCGCACATATTTCCTCCTGATGCCAGTTTTCCAGCATCGGGGTGCCTTTGCGTGCTTTGAATATATATCGGCTAAAATGATACAAGCGGCCCAGAAGCAGGGCTTGCTCATTCTGGTTCACTTAACCGCCCGCCTGCTGCTGCACAAGACAATAAGTCCTGCGCAATTCAATTTGTTTAGACACTGACAAGAATAATATTGTTCCCATTTTTTGAGGCGCCAATGGCCATTTCACAATTTTTTTGATCGGAACAGAAACTATTTCGCCACGTTTTGCTGTCGGATGTTTCATTGGATCAGTTATCTCGACGGCAACAGCATCTTTAGATGACGCTATAACACGAGCCTTGACTGCATCACCTTCGCCGCAACAATTATATGTTGTGCCGTCAAAAAACTCTGCTTGTTTTACATCTTCAAAAAACTGCTTACGTTCATCCGCAATTACGGGACTAAACATAAACAATAATGCAATCAGGCTATTCTTCATGGATTTTGCCCAGCGCGGCCAATACTGCCGCCTGTACTGGCTCCGGCTTTAGTGAGCCATCCTCGTTGGAGATGTCTATGGTTTCCCGCCATTTGGCACGAGTTTTCATCCAGAAAATCGCAGCAGCGACATTGCCTTTTTTATCCGGCGATGTTGCGATCTGAAACAGATTATTCGCGACCTGTGCGTTCAGCTTTGCCATGCCGATATCGAGTTCTGCGCGATAGTATTTCCGCAGCGTCTCGTCTGATATGCCGATGATTGCCGCAATATCGTCGTGCTTCATGCCGATGCCAGCCATCAGTGTTACCTGATTGCGGGATCGTTCGTCTGGTTCATACGCTGGCATTACCATATTGCACCAATTTCATCCCATATTCATTAACCTGATCCGATATTTGCAGATCATTTTTTCGTATCAGCTTTCTATTCTTGAACGGTGTATAATCTACATGATGATGATACCGTCCGAACTTAAATACCAGCCTTGATACATCTGGATGTACTTTAACTTGCATCTGACTTTTTGCCAATGTTCCTGTATCTGCATATTTTTCGCCGGATTTTACTGATCCTTCAGCATGATAAAATTCTGCTGTATTTCCACCTTTAATAGTTTGAGTGTTCATCTTTTCTTGCAAGAACGCATTAAACTGAACAGTACACCATCCAGCTTTTAACATATCTAATGAGATTATCGTATCTTCATTGTAACGACCGCGCCATCTAAATGATAAATCGTTTTTTATAAGATTACATGAATATATTCGTGTGTTCATTATAAATGGCGGTATTTTGCTTCTAGCCGGGGCAAACATATGATAATTGGGTCCAGCCATAGCAATATTTTTATAACGCAATACAAAATCTTCCATTGCCTTAAAAAATGATCCTGTTGATACTTTTACTCTTTCATTTTTATTTAATCTTCTAAACGAAAGAATATTATCATCCATAACCCAGTGCCATTTATGTCCATTTGCAATACTATGATCCCATGCAAAATTTCTTGCCGGTCCCGGTCCAGTGCTTTTAGACAATCCTAAATTATCGCATAATTCATACTTTTCTTTATAAGATAAATCTAACTCTATAGCCTTTGCCATTAAATTCATATCTGATATTGCTTTTATGTATTCTTTCATTTGATTTGGTTCAACAATAATACAATGTGGCACTCCCATCTTCGTTAAATATTTTGAAGTTATCATATATTCAGAGCGCCCTTTGCTCGGAATATATAATGGAAATTGAGGTTTATTTGCTTTATCCATATCGTTTTGACTCTGTATCCATTTTTTCTTGTTCTGGGAACCATATTGATTTTGTTTTATCAGTATGGCTTTGCCCTATTATGCTAAAGAACTCTGCAACATCATCATTATTTTCAAAATGAACTATAATATGCCTAAATGATTTTTTGTCTTTTTGATCATATTCAGGCATATCTTTCCATTCTTCTTCCGGATTAGTAATTCCTTGCTCTATATCTAATGATATATTGGCCAATTCTCCTTCCGAAAAACCAATCAGCCCCAGATCGAACCCGGCAACATCGAGATCGCCAATCTCCACCTTCAGCAGGTCCATATCCCAGCCAGCATTAAGCGCCAGTTGGTTGTCGGCCAGAACGTAGGCTTTCTTCTGCGCCTCGCTCCAGCCGGTCGCCACCATAACCGGCACTTCGTCGATCCCCAACTTGCGAGCCGCCATAACGCGACCATGCCCTGCGATGATCTGGCTGTCCTCATCCACCAACACTGGGCTAGTCCAGCCCCACTCCTTGATCGACGCTGCCAGTTGCGCCACTTGCTCGTCGGAATGCGTTCTGGCGTTGCGTGCATACGGGATCAGGCTATCGACTGACCGACGCTCGATCTTGTCGGCGGGCCATCCTTTTATTGCGCCAATTTTACTCATCTTAACCTTTGCAGCAAATGATTTCGGCCAAGGCCGCATATACCCCATGCGGCGGCAGAAGCGGCGTTATCTTGCACCCGCTGGTCCATACGGTGTTAATTTCGTGCAGCGGCGCATAAAAAAATACCATTCCCTGATCCTCCAAAATTGGCTGGTCGATGAACCGGAAACACCGACCAGCCGTGCGCGCCTGTCTGGGAGGGAACCAACCGCGCATGAATAAAATATGGCTTTTTTTACAAGATTGCAAATAGTATGCACATATTTAATTAAGTATTTGATTCCATTGGAAAATAGCAAAAAGCTGTTAGTCCTTTATATATACAGATATACATCCACACAGAGAGACACTTTTTGAGAGAGAGAGAAATATATATATATAGAGATATATATCTATATGATATATTCTTTCAAAATCAAACACTTAACCCCTACTAACAGCTATAGCTGTTAGTCACTATCAGATTTTGATCGCCTGACTTGCGGTTTGATACTTCAAGCCGCATCCTTTTAAGATTCGCTTCAAGCTCCGGTGCTGGGCGACCGCCTGTTTTTAAGATTGCAGCGATGATGGTCTCTGCATCCACAATGGCCGTTTCTAGTTCTTTTGTCGTATATGCCGGGAACATTATTACCTCCTGCGTCTGCCGTAGAATAAATGCAAGAGGTGGGTAACCGGCTTTTTTTAGCGATTACCTACCCCTTTTTTTTGCCGCAGCCTTTATACCAAGTCCGCGCTGATCCTTTTATTTCGATATGCAAGTGGTGCATTCGCCCGCAATACCAGCCGACGCGAAAGCCCGCCCTATGTGCCCGCTTTTCAATCGTCTTGCGGCTAACGCCTTTGGGCGGGTAAACGTCTATTGCGCGGCCACTTGCGTGCAGGCTTGGCTTATGCGTCCCGGCGATCTTTGCGTTTCTGCGAAAGCCAGAAATAACTCGCAATCGGTTTTTTGTTGCGAATTGACAAAGTTTTATGTTGACGCCGCGACAATTTTTTGCCTGCGCTACGGGTGGTTCTATAGCGCAGGCAGATAGCAAGATTGCCATCATGATTGGTATGATCTTCATTCAGGGAACATCATTAAAATCATAATGCCAAACGAGAAAGCCATCATCGTGAAATTAAAAGCAGTGTTTTTCATAGTCCTACTTCCTTTTCTGTCCATTCTTCGATGTTTACCTTTATTGGCTTTGGGTCTGACATTATTGCGTCAACACATTCGCCGTAAGTCATAAATTGAGAACCTGTATTCGTAAACCAAGCGCCTGACTTGGCTTTCCAGAATTGGCCTATATCGTCACCATTTCTCGATACAGTATAAACCAAAAGAACTGGATGTAACCTTATTTCAGTGATGATAGTTATCATTTCTTTCGACCTCCATTTTCTTTACTGCTGCCTCAATCTTGACGTAATCTATCGCCTCGCCAAATGTATGAAAATACTCTGCATAATTTGGGAGCCAATCTAGAACGACCCACCATGCCGCTTGCGTCCTACACAGTGCAGCCACAAGTTCGCCATCTATTTCGACTGCATACCAATTCTGGTGCCGTTTGACTGTTAAATTTTCCATCATAGCCACCTACAATCATCGTGGCAGCAATCTAGAATAAAATCATCCAGCTTTGCAAAAACTGCCTGCGCCAGTTTAGTTTTTATTTCGATTGTTTCGCATATATCATCATTTTCCCAGTCTGCTTCGCCGTCGGTCACATCCACCAGTCGCAAAAGTTCCGGCTCCCATTCAATCGAATGATCTGTGTGGCGTGCATAATTCACAAAGATTGATCCGCCATATAAGCGCCCGTCAAATTCAAATTCCTCAACAGGTATTTTAGCACTTCCGTATGTGATTTTCATTTCTTGCTCCATCTCTTACTGGTTAGCTGCGCCTGATCATCAGATTGCTACGCAATCGGCTTTGTATTCCGCTGCAATTTCGCCGTCAGCATCAAAAAAGTCTAACGGTATTTGCGTAGCGATTAAGTAGTTTTTATCGCGGCGGATATACGTGTTATCGCTGATTAACAAATTCGCGACAATATTGTGAGCATCCGCAAGGCGGCCAGTGAAGCGCCACGCCTCATAGTGGCCATCTCCATCGTCGGTAGTAAAAACGGCTGGCGCATTAGCCCAACTGCCATTGGCAGGCTTGCCATGACCATACGTATCAATCAATTCTACGGTTCCGGTCTGTGTTTTGTGTTGATATGCCATTGTTTGTCCCTCACGTTTGGTTGATTATTCCGGAAAGATAACTAGGATTATCAGGCCAAAAGCCAATGCAGCCATGGATGCCCAGAATGCGAATGTGTTGTCTGTCATTGTCTGTCCCTCATGTGTGTGTTGATATCAAGCCGCGATTGCGGCTTGTGTTGCTTCAGCATGCCACACGACAAAGCCGCTTGTGTCTTTCTTGGCCTTGCTTCCCTTTGGCTTCAGCGCAACAATTTTGCCGCAACCATTGCCGCGCATGTCGGGATCAAGATGACGCAAATCGGACGCGTCGCCATCGATTGTCTCAAAGCCGCAAAATTGAGCGGGCATGGCGCAACCAAAGCACACTGCAA
>Ga0222714_10000776_pt1 | contig 36317 bp, 34 predicted proteins | sample C33_3DmetaG_FD_165048 | JGI IMG/M metagenome (GOLD analysis project Ga0222714, IMG submission 165048) | Estuarine water microbial communities from San Francisco Bay, California, United States - C33_3D | ecosystem: Environmental > Aquatic > Marine > Unclassified | place: USA: California...
CACGCAGGCAGACATTGATCGCCTGGGTGAATTTTTCGCCCACGACGGCGCCCATGGAACCCCCAATAAAACCGAATTCGAAGGCGGCGACAACTACAGGCTGCCCATTTACCTTGCCCTTAACGATGACCAGTGCATCCTTTTCACCGGTGCTCTTCTGGGCGGCGCTGAGTCGATCCTTGTACTTTTTCAGGTCCTTGAACTTGAGCAGGTCCACCGGTTCCATGTCGGCAAACAACTCCTGCTGGTCGCCTGCATCCAGAAACAGCGCGATGCGGCGACGTGCGGTGATGCGCAGGTGGTGGTCGCACTTTGGGCAGACTTCGTGGTTCTCGCTCAGCGATTTCTCATACAGCACCGCTTCGCAGCGCGGGCATTTCTTCCAGACCCCTTCCGGGACCGTGCCTTTCTTCTTTTTGGCGCTGCCGGAAGTGGAAATCGAAGGCAGAATCTTGTCTATCCAGCTCATTTTTTATCCACAAATATCAATAAGATGAATTGCTTACTCAACGAATCGCATCCAGCGCTTCGCGGGCCTCGGCGATCAGTGCCACGGTGCGCTGCACCGCCTCGGTATCACTGGCGCCGCCGCGGGCAAGTTTCTCGATCTCGGCGACCAGCGCCGAGCCGATGACCGCGCCATCCGCAAGCTCTGCCATGGCCCGGGCACTGGCCGCATCCTTTATACCAAAGCCGATGACGATGGGTAAGTCGGTCTGCTGCCGCAGTGCGGCGATGTTGGCCCGCACCGAGTCGTAATCGGTCAGGGCGGCCCCGGTAACCCCCTTCAGGGAGACATAGTACAGATATCCCGAGGTCTGGGCAGTAATTCCCTGAATCCTGGCCGCTCGCGTCGTGGGTGCGACCAGGTACAGTGTGTCGATGTCACGGGCCCGCAACTGCTCCGCTAAGGACCCGGATTCCGCGACGGGCATGTCGACGATCAGAACGCCATCAACGCCTGCCGCGGCGGCGGCATCCACGAAGTCCCCGGTTCCCATGATTTCAATGGGGTTAAGGTAGCCCATTAACACCACCGGGGTCAGCGCATCCTGCTCGCGGAACGCTGTGACGAGTTCCAGCACCTGGGCCAGGGTGGTGCCGGTTGCCAGTGCCCGCTCCACGCCCCGTTGAATCACTGGGCCATCAGACGAAGGGTCACTGAAGGGAAACCCGAGTTCGATGATGTCAGCCCCAGCCGCGACTAGCGCGTGCATCAGCGCCAGGCTGGTAGCGAGATCGGGATCCCCGGCGACGATGTAGGGAATCAGTAATTTGCGGGACTGTGCGGCGGCCTGCGCCGTCTTTTGCTGAATTCGACTCATAGTGGGCTACAGGGTGATGCCTTCGATGCGCGCGACGGTCTCGATATCCTTGTCGCCGCGTCCGGACAGGTTGACGATGATGTGGGCCTCGGGCGGTAGGCTCGAAGCGAGTTGCATCGCGTAGGCGACCGCATGGCTGGATTCCAGGGCCGGGATGATGCCTTCCTGTCGCGTCAGCGTATGAAAAGCCGCCATCGCTTCGGAATCGGTGGCGGACACATAGTTCACCCGCTTGATGTCTTTCAGCCAGGCATGTTCCGGACCGACGCCGGGATAATCGAGGCCCGCGGACACCGAGTGAGTCTCCATGATCTGGCCAGCCGCGTCAGTCATCAGATAAGTGCGATTGCCGTGCAAGACACCCGGCTTACCCGCGCTAAGCGGTGCCGCATGCGCACCCGTCTCGATTCCCTTGCCTCCTGCTTCGACACCGTACATCGCCACCGAGGTGTCGCGCAGAAACGGATGGAACAAACCGATGGCATTGGAGCCTCCGCCGACACAGGCAACCAGTGCATCCGGTAAGCGTCCGCATTGTTCTAACGACTGTTCTCTGGCCTCGCGACCAATAATACATTGGAAGTCGCGCACCATTTGCGGGTAAGGATGCGGTCCTGCTACTGTCCCAATAATATAATAAGTGTTATCAACGTTGGTCGCCCAATCGCGTAGCGCCTCATTCATCGCATCTTTAAGCGTGCGCGAGCCTGATTTTACCGAGACAACGTTGGCACCTAGCAAACGCATGCGATAGACGTTGGGTGCCTGCCGCACGATATCATCCGCACCCATGTAGACATGGCACTCGAGGCCAAGACGCGCGGCCACGGTAGCTGTTGCTACACCATGTTGTCCGGCACCCGTCTCGGCGATGATGCGGGACTTACCCATGTGCTTCGCCAACAGTGCCTGTCCGATCGTGTTATTGACCTTGTGTGCGCCGGTGTGATTAAGGTCTTCCCGCTTCAGATAAATACGCGCGCCGCCGCATTTTTGCGTCAACCGTTCAGCAAAATACAGGGGAGACGGACGCCCCACATAATGTTTAAGATCGTTGTGATACTCACGCCAGAAATTCTCGTCCTTGGACAGGCGGGCATAGACTTCCGCCAACTCCTCGACGGCGGCAATCAGTGTCTCACCGACGAAGATTCCGCCATAAGGGCCGAAATGGCCGGCCGCATCGGGACCATCGAAATCCGGTGTGCCCTGTGCAATGTCGTTAACTTTAACTTCTGGCACTGCGTACTCCTTCTACAAATAATTTCAACTTGTTCAGATCCTTGATGCCGGGGGCGCTCTCCACGCCGCTACTGACATCCACCCCATAAGGATTGACTGCACCGATAGCCTCGGCCACGTTCCCGGGAGTGAGTCCACCGGCGAGCACCACGGGCTTGTCACAGGCGGCAACGAGACGAGCGGCCAGCTGCCAGTCGAACGTTTTGCCAGTGCCGCCCGCGGCCTGTTTGTCATAACTGTCCAGCAGAATACTCTCCGCCGCGTTATGCAGATCAATTTCTGCCAGGGTTGTAGCCTCATCCCGCACCCGGCACGCCTTCATATACGGTAGCCCGAACGCTGCACAGAAATCGGGAGGTTCGCTACCATGAAACTGCAGATGATCCACGCGTCCCAGCCCCAGAACCGCTTCGACTTCGGCGATACTCGGGTCGACGAACAAGGCGTACACCTGTAGCTCTGCATCGACCGCCGTGAGCAGGTCTGCCGCCTGCCCCAATGAGAGGCCGCGTGGACTGGCCGGATAGAAATTAAGGCCAATCGCATTCACACCCAGCGCCGACATCACTGCGGCATCCTGCGTTCGCGTAATCCCGCAAATTTTCATCCAGATTGGGGTCAAGGTGGGTCGGCGCTCTCGAAAGCCCGCTATTCTAGCAAATAGACCGAATCTCGCCTATTCAAGAAATCCAGGGCGGACGGCACCCGCCGGAATGTCGTAATGTTCGGGATATCCAACCTGCACCAGATAAAGGCCGTCTGGTGGCGCGGTTATCGCCGCCAGCGTACGGTCACGTTGCGCCAGCAACTGGGCTATCCAGGTGGAATCCTGGCGCCCGCCACCTACCTCCAGCAAGGCACCGACAATATTGCGCACCATGTGCTGAAGGAAGGCATTGGCCTGGATGTCGAAAATTACGAATGCACCCCGACGACTCACCTCGGCGCGCATGACATTGCGAAACGAGGACTTCGACTGGCAACCAGCTGCCCGGAAGCTGGTAAAGTCCTGCTCGCCCAATAACGACTGCGCTGCGGTGTTCATCGCCTCGACATCGAGTAACTGCGGCACATGCGTGACGCGTTTGTGCATGATTGCAGAGGCAATCTGTCGCTGGTAAATAAGATAAAGGTAGCGCCGGGATTGCGCCGAGAAACGCGCATGAAAATCAGGCTGGACCGCAGTGGCACTCAAGATTCTGACAGTGCGAGGCAGCAGGCTATTAGCACCCATAACCCAGGCTTTCTCACCACGATCGATCGCGCTGTCAAAGTGGATTACCTGGCACGTTGCATGCACACCGGCGTCGGTGCGACCCGCACAAATCACCGAGACCGGGTGATCGGCAATCCTGGAGAGAGCAGACTCGACTTCCTGCTGAATCGTGGATACAGCGGGCGCGAGTTGCCGCTGCCAGCCGTTAAAGGCGCCGCCATCATATTCGAGTGTCAGGGCAATGCGATGAGGGGCAGCCGAGGCAGATTCAGGTTCGCTCACAGGGTCAGAGGCTATCAGTCATTGTCGCCGAGTGATGCCAGCAATTCATTCGCCTCTTTCACCTGTGCCTGCGAACCTTCTTTGAGTACTTCTTCGAGTATTTCCCTGGCCCCTTCCTTGTCACCCATCTTGCGATAGGCATAAGCGAGTTCCAGCTTGGTCGCGACTTCGTCTTCGTTCGACAGCAGACTGACCTCTTCAGCCTCACCGATTGATTCGATCTCGATGTCGTCGTCATCCGAGAGGAAATCAAGATCCGCCAGATCGTTCTCGTCGAGGTCATCGGTGGCCGCGGTAGAGCTGCTGTTCCCAGTGACCGCATCGGCGCTGTCGTCGTCCTTGTCGTCGAGATCGAAGTCCAGCATGACATCGCCATTATCGGTCTCTATGACGGTTTTTTCACCGACATCGAAATCATCGGTGTCGAGATCGAGATCCACCTTGGCACCGGGCTTCTCAACCACGGTGGAAGCAGGTTCGGCGTCGAGATCGAAGTCGAAGGTTTCCAGGTCTGCGGCAAGATCGGTTGCCGGTTCCGGCGCCTTGATCTCGGTCTTGTCGAAATCGAAATCGAGAGAGTTGTCGTCATCGGCCGTGGCGGGTGCGGCCGCGGATGTCACGGGGGCTGAACTGGAGGGTTTTTCGTCCAGATCGAATTCAAATGTCTCGAGCTCGAGTGCAGGCTCAGGTTCCGGCGCCGCCTTGGGCGTGTCGTCGTTGGTGAACTCGAAAGTTTCCAGCTCACTGTCGTCCTCAGCCTTGGCGTCATCAGTTGTTAAATCGCTTGAGAAATCTCCGACCTCGAACTCAAGAGCGTTGGAATCGTCCTCTTCGCCAGCGGCAGACTGGGTACCGGTAAGTTCAATCGCCTCGCTATCATCGAATTCCAGAGTATCGCGCTTGTCATCGGGTGACAGGTCAAAGGTAAGATCCATGTCATCGTCGGCACTCGCTTGTGCGGGCGCCGGCGTGTCGTCCAGATCGAGATCTGCAGCGAGCTCATCGGTCAGTAAAGTCTCGTCGTCATCGCTTTCGAAATCGGTATCGATATCCGGAGCCGCGGCTGGAGAGTCGGTCGCGGTTACCGGCGAGGCAGTTGGGGTGCGAGCCACCTCGTCGTCATCGTCATTGAAGGCATCGAGGTCGATTCCGAGGTCATCGAGGAATGACGCAGCACCCCGCTCGTCCTCTTCGTCGCTGCTGTAACGACGGCTATCTGACTGCGTCGTAGCTGTGGCCCGCGTCTCGGTGCGTCCGGTGACCGCTCCGTCCTCGGCTGCATCAACGTCTGCATCGAATTCCTCGTCCTTGCTGATGCTGTCTTCCAGTTCGCTGTCGAGATCGTCGTCTTCGGCAAAATCCAGATAGTCCGACTCGTCCTCGTCGGCGGCTCGCGCGTCAAAAGGCTGTGCTTCCAGTTCTTCAAGATCGCTACTCTCTGCCTTGGCCCGGTTGCGGCGCAGCAACACCACCACCAGCGCGAGAATCAACACCAACGCACCGATGATCAGGAAGAAGGTGGTGCTGGTCACCACGCCCATCACGGTGTCCATCAAGGTAGGACGGCTGGCACGCGTCGTCGCCGCCAGTTGGGCCTCGGCCGCGGCAATAGCGGCTTGCTGGGCAGCGGCTTCGGCGAGTGAATCCTGGAGTTGGGCCAACCGCAGATCCTGCAGTCGAATAATTTCCTGGGCGGCGGCAATCTGGGACTCGAGTTCAGACATGCGAGCCTGCATCTCTTCGCGCTGGATGCGGGCGCGATCGGCCTCTTCCTGTTGTTGCGCCAGTTGGTTTTCCAGAATCGAAATGCGTTCATCGAGCGCGGCATTTTCGGCGGCAGCCGTTGTCGTTGTGCTGCTATTGCCGTCGATAGCGTCGTCATCTCCACTCACGACGGTCAACTGGCCCTGAGGCGCGCTCGCCTGCGCCTGATTGCTGCTCGCCGGGGCAGCCAGTGGCTGCACATCTGCGCTGGCGGCGAAATCGCGGTTCTGGCGACTCACCTCATCGGCAGCCTCGCGGGCGTCGACGGCCTGAATCTCGCTGAGACCAGGGACCCGCAGAACCTGTCCTGCGCGCAGGCGATTGATGTTGCCATCGATGAAGGCAGCAGGATTCTGTCGCTGAATCGCCAGCATGGTCTGTTGCATCGTTACGGCATTGTTCGGGCGCACACGCAGGGCAACTTCTGTCAGTGTGTCGTTGGGGGACGTCTGAATCGTCTCGGTGCTGTCTTCCGGTTCGACGCTCGCTGGCGCGGCCAGTGGTACGGGTTTGACTGACTCGGGTTGTGCGGTCGGGGCTGGCGCCGGTGCGGGAGCACTCGCTGTGGTTTGCCTGGTCGGTGCGGGAACTGGATCCGGCTCGGCCAGCTCCGCCACAGGATCTGGCGCAGATTCCGGCTCAACTTCTGCAGAGACATCCTCAGCATCGCGGGAACTAACTTCATTCACCGCGGGAGTTTCGGGTTCGGTAGTACGCTCGGACACGGCGGGTGTGCTAACTACTGGCGCAGCGGCGGCCGGTGCCGGGGCTGATTGCGCGGCTGTGCGCGGTGCCTGCAATACCGGGCTGATGGGCTGACGCACGGGTGTGCGAGTCTGCTGTTCATTGAACACAGGCAGATCCAGTAACACCGTGTGCTCGCTCAGCACTCGACCATTGGGCCAGCGCGTATCGAGAATGAAGCTGAGATAAGGTTCGCGGACGATCTGATTGGACGAGAGCGTGACAAAATTGCCGACAGATTCGGCCGCAATCGAGAAGCGCACTTCGGACAGGAAGCTGACCCGATCGATATTGAAGCGCTGGAAGTCGGCGACAGAAGCCATTTGCACGGAAATATCCTGCAATCGGGTGTCTCCCAGTTGCAGGATTTCAATTCGCACACGCAGAGGCTGATTGAGCGCCGATTCCACGGACACATCGCCAAGCCCGAGCGCGTAGCTCTGTGTCGCCAAGCTGCACAGCAGCAAGGCCAGGAAGACGACGGATTTACGTAACATAGTCCCTTTTTCTCTCGACCGACCCGGCAACCAGTAACACCCTGTCCAAGCCTAACGCTCGTGCTTGGATAGTTCGGTTAGTGAACACTCTCATCCCTGACTGGATCAGGCATAGACTGCTATTGAGAATGTGTCTTCACTAAAGCGTGCAAGTATTCATTATAAATAGGTTTTTATCAACTCTTCAGCGATCTGAACCGAGTTGAGCGCGGCGCCCTTGCGGACGTTATCGGCAACGATCCACAGACTGATACCATTCTCAATCGAGATATCTTGCCGAATTCGTCCCACAAAAACTGCGTCCTGGCCCGCAGATTCATGCACCGCTGTGGGATAACCGCCGGGTTCCCGCTTGTCGAGCAGGGTCACACCCGGCGCCCGGGATAACAGGTCCTGCACCGCTTCGACAGTAATTGGTTTGTGCGTCTCGACCTGGACTGCCTCGGAATGGCCATAGAACACCGGAATCCGCACGCAGGTGGCACTCACCTGGATGCTGTCATCGCCAAAGATCTTGCGGGTCTCCCACACCATCTTCATCTCTTCCTTGGTGTAGCCGTTCTCGAGGAACTTGTCGATTTGCGGGATGGCATTGAACGCGATCTGGCGCGGGTACACCTCATATTGGGCTTCCCGGCCATTGAGCAGGTCGGCGGTTTGCTTGGCCAGTTCCTCAATCGCCTTGGTGCCAGTGCCGGAAACCGCCTGATAGGTGGCGATGCACAGACGCTTGATGCCGACCGCGTCGCGGATCGGCTTCAGGGCCACCAGCATCTGAATGGTCGAGCAATTCGGGTTGGCGATGATATTGCGGTTCGTGTACTGGGCGATGGCCTCGGGATTCACCTCTGGCACAACCAGGGGAATATCGGCGTCATAGCGGAAATGGGCGGTGTTGTCGATCACGATGCAACCTGCCGCCCCTGCCTTGGGTGCGAATTCCGCTGACACGCTGCCGCCCGCCGAAAACAGGCCAATCTGCGCCTTGGTGAAGTCGAATTCAGCGAGATTGCCGACCTTGTAAGACTTGCCCTTGAACATAATCGTCTTGCCCGCCGAGCGTTCGCTGGCGAGGGGATACAGTTCATTGACCGGGAAGTTGCGCTGTTCCAGAACACTCAGCATCGCTTCGCCAACGGCGCCAGTGGCGCCAACTACCGCTACATTATAGGAACTCATGTCACTCTCTCTCGCTTTTCAGGCTGAATTTGGTTGGGGGTCGAGCAGATCCACCGCAGCTCAGGCTGCGGTGTTCGTCGTGGTGAAGTACCACGGTGAGGTTTGTCGCCATTTGTCTTCAAAAGACCTGATCTTGTCGGCATCTTCAAGCGTAAGGCCGATATCGTCCAATCCATTGAGCAGGCAGTGCTTGCGGAACTCGTCGACCTCGAAGGCGATAACCGACCCGTCTGGCCGGGTAATTTGCTGCGACTGCAGATCGACGGTCAGGGTGTAGCCCGGCGCGGCTGCCACCGCCTGGAACAACTCGTCAATCACGGCCTTGGGCAGCACGATGGGCAGCAGGCCATTCTTGAAGCAGTTATTGAAGAAGATATCCGCGAAACTGGGTGCCAGAATGGCTCGAAAGCCGTAGTCATCCAGTGCCCAGGGAGCATGTTCGCGACTGGAGCCGCAGCCGAAGTTGTCTCGCGCCAGCAGGATACTGGCGCCTTGATAGCGGGGCTGATTCAGCACGAAATCCGGATTCAGCGGGCGCCCGCTGTTGTCAGCGTCAGGCAGCCCCTTGTCCAGGTAACGGTGTTCGTCAAACAGGTTGACCCCAAAGCCGGTGCGCTTGATGGACTTCAGGAACTGCTTGGGGATGATGAAATCCGTGTCTACGTTTGCCCTATCCAGCGGTAACACGAGGCCTTTCTCGGTGATAAATTTCTTCATTATAGTGTCGTAACTCTCTGAATATGCTGTTTAAACCAGTTTTCGAACATCCACGAAATGCCCGTGTATGGCCGCCGCAGCCGCCATCGCCGGGCTGACCAGGTGGGTTCGGCCGCCGAAGCCCTGCCGTCCCTCGAAGTTGCGATTGGAGGTGGAAGCACAATGCTTGCCTGCGCCCAGTTGGTCGGCGTTCATTGCCAGGCACATGGAACAACCCGGCTCGCGCCATTCCAGACCCGCAGCGATGAAGATCTTGTCGAGGCCTTCAGCCTCGGCCTGGGCCTTCACCAAACCGGAACCGGGCACGACCATAGCCAATTCGACGCTGGGGGCAACGCGCTTGCCGGCTACCACCTTCGCCGCTTCCCGCAAATCTTCGATGCGCGAGTTCGTACAAGACCCGATAAAGATGCAATCCAGCTTGATATCCTTGATGGCCGCGCCGCCACTGAGCCCCATATACTTCAGGGCCTGTTCGATGTTGCCGCGACGGGTCGCATCGCTCTCTTGCGCTGGATCAGGAATGCGCCCATTCACCGAGCTAACCATTTCCGGCGAGGTTCCCCAGGTCACCTGCGGCTCGATCGCGGCAGCATCCAGATCGACGACCTTGTCGAACACAGCATCACTATCGCTCGTGAGACCCCGCCAGGCGGCGACTGCCGCGTCCCACAGCGCGCCTTGCGGTGCAAACGGACGGCCCTTGATATAGTCCAGCGTGGTCTGGTCCACTGCGATCAGGCCTGCCCTTGCGCCGGCCTCAATGGCCATATTGCACACGGTCATGCGCCCCTCGACAGACAGAGCCCGAATCGCCTCACCGGCGAATTCGATGGTATACCCCGTGCCTCCCGCAGTGCCGATCTTGCCGATAATTGCCAACACGATGTCTTTTGCCGTGACGCCAGTCTGCAGCTGCCCGTTCACCCGAACCAGCATGTTCTTCGCTTTCTTCTGCATCAGGCACTGGGTTGCCAGCACATGCTCCACCTCGGAGGTACCGATGCCATGCGCCAACGCACCGAGAGCGCCGTGTGTCGACGTATGGGAGTCGCCGCAGACGATGGTCATGCCTGGCAAGGTAGCACCCTGCTCCGGACCGACCACGTGGACAATTCCTTGACGCGTATCATTCATTTTCAGCTCGAAAATATTGAATTCATTACAATTATCGTCGAGTGTTGAGACCTGGATCTTGGAGACCGGGTCTTTGATGCCTGCCAGCCCCTGGCTACGCTCATCACGCGTAGTCGGAATATTGTGGTCCGGCGTCGCAAAGTTGGCATCGGCGCGCCACGGTTTGCGGCCGGCCATGCGCAGGCCATCGAAGGCCTGGGGCGATGTCACTTCGTGAATGAGGTGCCTGTCGATATAGATCAATGCCGTGCCGTCGGCGCGCTGCGTGACCAGATGGGTCTCCCAGATTTTGTCGTATAACGTCTTTCCGCTCATTCCTGCACCTTTATCAATCTAAAATCTAAATTAAATGTGTTTCTCAATCTATTGTAAATTAAGCAAATTCCAGTGATTTTATACCGAAACCCGACGCAGGACGAGGCGTCAGGTGCCTAGATGGGGCGCGTACCCGCGGTGCGCAGTTGCCCGGTCTGAGCGCGATCCCGTAGCAGGTGATCCATGAGAACGAGGGCGAGCATGGCCTCAGCAATCGGGGTGGCCCGGATACCGACGCAGGGATCATGTCGGCCGGTCGTGACGACCTCTGCAGCCGTGCCGTCTATAGTAATCGATTTGCCGGGGAGTCGAATACTGGAGGTTGGCTTCAGGGCGATACTGGCGACGATATCCTGGCCGCTGGAGATCCCACCCAGAATGCCCCCGGCATTGTTGCCGAGAAAGCCCTCGGGGGTGATTTCATCGCGATGTTCACTGCCTTTCTGGGTGATGCAGTCGAAGCCGGCGCCTATCTCCACGCCCTTCACCGCATTGATGCTCATGAGTGCATGGGCGATCTCGGCATCGAGGCGGTCAAAGATCGGCTCCCCGAGGCCCGCCGGAACCTGGCTGGCGCACACCGTAATCCGGGCACCGATGGAATTACCTTCCTTGGACAGGGCAGCCATGTATTCTTCCATCGCCCCGACCTTGGAGGCATCCGGACAGAAGAAGGCATTGCGCTCGATCTCGGCATAATCCACCGACTCGATGGCGATTGGACCTAACTGGCTCAGATAGCCGCGAATCTCGGTGCCGCATTGCTCATTCAGGTATTTTTTGGCAATCGCGCCGGCCGCGACACGCATCGCGGTTTCCCGTGCGGAGGCACGGCCACCGCCCCGGTAATCGCGGATACCGTATTTCTTGAAGTAGGTGTAATCCGCATGGGCCGGTCGGAACTGGTCCTTGATCTTGCTGTAGTCCTTTGAGCGCTGATCGGTATTTTCGATCAACAACCCAATGGGCGTGCCCGTAGTCTTGCCTTCGAACACGCCAGACAGAATTTTGACAGCATCATCTTCCCGGCGCTGGGTCGTAAAACGGGATTGACCCGGTTTGCGGCGGTCCAGATCGCGTTGCATGTCTTCTTCACACAGCGCCATGCCAGGCGGGCAACCATCGATAACACAGCCGAGCGCCGGCCCGTGGCTTTCGCCAAAGCTGGTGACTGTGAATAACTTGCCGAAGGTATTGCCTGACATCAGAGAACTCAGTGGCGGAATGCATCATGGCAGGGCTACAAAAAGCCCCGCATTGTACACCAAGCCATTAAATAGTGTTAAAAAAAGCTCGCCCGATACTGCCGTAACTGACTGGTAGTTAATGCAAATACGCCCTCGCCGCCCTGTTCGAACTCGAGCCAGAGAAACGGCACCAGAGGCAGTCGTGTCGACAACAGTTCATGGGAATAGCCCACTTCCATGATCAGCAGCCCGGTTTCAGTGAGGTAATCGGCAGCTTCCCGCAGAATCTGCAAGGGTAATTGCAGACCCTCGTCCCCGCTCAGCAGCCCCAGCTGGGGCTCGTGACCAAACTCGGGCGGCAGGTCCGCAACTTCCTCGGCGCCGACATAGGGTGGATTGCACAGGATCAGGTCATAGCCAGCTGCCAGAGCGGTGAAGACATCTGACTGGATGGCCTGAACTCGGGATTCCAGACCATGCAAGGCGATATTGCGGCGGGCGAGCGCGAGGCTGTCCGGACTGATGTCGGCCAGTGTGACGTCAGCCTCTGGAAACTCCAGCGCTGTCGCGATGCCAATGCACCCGCCTCCCGCACACAAATCCAGCACACGCCGCGGCGGATGCGCGAGCAGCGGTTCAAACCGGTTGCCGATCAGTTCTGCGATGGGCGAGCGCGGAATCAAGGCGCGCCGATCGCTGTGAAAGCGGTGTCGTGCGAACCAGGCCTGTCCGGTCAGATACGCCACCGGCACCCGTTCCTCGATCCGGGCGTCTACCAGCGCTTCCAGCCGCTCGCGTTCTGGCGCCGACAATTCCCGGCGCTGCATCGCGACAGCATCGGCGAAATCCAGTTCCAGGCTGGCACAAACAAGATAGACCGCCTCATCCAGCGGGTTGTCCGTGCCGTGCCCGTAGCACAGGTCTGCTGCGTTGAAGCGCGCGGCAGTATGTTCGATATAATCCCAGATCGTCATGCAAGTCGTCAGTCGTGCCTCGCGGGAATCGCGAGGGTTTGTAAAAATACTTTACCCCGGCAATGGCTTGTCGTAGGGTAGCCGGCTAATCAGTCAATGGGTATAACACATGGAACAGGCCTTCCTTCAAATTCTCCAGGACATTGGCGAAGACCCCACACGCCCGGGACTCGTCGATACTCCCAAGCGGGCCGCCAACGCCATGCGCTTTCTTACGCAAGGCTATTCCCTCAATATCGACGAAGTCATCAACGGCGCATTGTTCCCTTCGGATACAGACGAGATGGTCATCGTCAAGAACATCGAATTGTATTCCATGTGTGAGCACCACATGCTTCCCTTTATCGGCAAGTGCCACGTCGCCTATATTCCGAAGGGCAAAGTAATCGGTCTGTCGAAGGTGGCACGGATTGTTGACATGTTCGCGCGACGACTGCAGATTCAGGAAAATCTCACCAATGAAATTGCCAATTGCATCATTGTAATGACTGGAGCAGCCGGTGCCGGCGTCATCATTGAAGCGCAGCACATGTGCATGATGATGCGCGGAGTGGAGAAACAGAATTCGGTGATGACGACTTCCTGTATGCTGGGTGCGTTCCGCAACAGCCAGAGTACTCGCAACGAATTCCTGTCACTGATCAACAACTAGCGACGGCTGTAACACGAGTTCTACGCGGTCCCGGCAATCTCCACCACTGCAACTGGGAGCTAGCGGCCCTACTCCCTGCGCGCTGACGCGGGAAGGCTCGATGCCGGCGGCAACCAGCGCCTGTTTGACCTGATTGGCACGATTCAGCGATCGCTGTTGTAACACCGACAAGTCTGCCGATCCGCCCAGATGAGCCACCAGATAAACGCTCAAGGCGGGATCTGATTCGAACACCTGCACAAGATAACTCAATTCCGACTCTGCGGTGAGCGTGTCATCGTCTTCAAAAGTAATCGAAGGCAGTACCACACTGCCATCTTCACGCAACAGGGTCAGCACGGCATCGGGCTCAATGATATTGATGGGCGGGAGTTCGCCCCCGGTCTCGATGACCTCGACATAAGCATAAATGCGCCTGTTGGCCCGCGTGATGACATAGATCGCAAGACTCGGCTCTTCCGGAATACCGAATGCGGTGCGCAGTGCCACATAATATTGGTTACGCTCGGGGCCATAGAGGATGCGATTCTTGAAGATATCATTAGCCCAGTAGTTGCTGCTGCCACAGGCGCGCCCCTCACATCCGAAGAGCGTGACATAGCCCTTTTCCTCTGCCTGTTCCCGGAAGAACTGGATGACATCAGCGCCGGTGTAATCCTGGGAAATCTCGTAGAGTAATTGGGTCACATTACCCCGTATGCGTTCCGACGCCTCGGGCGTAACCTGTTCGCGCGTGCGTTGCAGGCTGCCCAGTACCAACAAATGATTGACGCCTTCCAGGAACTTGGCATCGACAATGGAGGAATCAGGAAAGCGCGTGAGCAAGGGATGATCGGTGAATTCCGAGGCGACCAATGGAATCTGTGCCTGCACCGGTGTGGCTCCCAACAACCAGGTCAGTAGAACCAGCTGAAATAGCATGTGCCGAGGTAGCAGCATCAGGGCTCCAGGGTGTAAAGAATTTCGCCGCAGCCAGGCGCGAAAAAATCCATGTCGATGCAGTAAAGCTGACTCGTGCCTACCGGTCGCGTCGCCCGCACTGAGCCATCGACAAGCCAGGCCAGCAGATTTGTCAGTAGCGGATTATGTCCCACCAGTAACACCTCGTGTGCATCCATGCTCTCGATCTTGTGGCACAGCGTAATAACATCCGTCTCCGGCTGCAAATCCGGCTCTACTGCAAATGTCAGCGCCGGCAAGACCTTGGTCACCAAGGCCGCAGTCTGTTGGGCGCGTCGCAAGGGGCTCATCAAGGCCCTGTCAATGCGCGGCTTGCGGGCTGCGAACTGTTGCACCACGGTGTGCGTTTGGGCCACGCCTTCTGCCGTGAGCTCTCTTGCCGCGTCAGACACCGCACGTTGTTCGGCCTGCCCATGTCGAAGCAGGTAAATCAGCATCGAAAATCCTGTCCTGGAATCACTCAACCACCAGTAACACCGACCTACGCGTCCGCGTCCGGTTTGTCAGTTGGTCCGGCCTTGCCATTTCCGGTTTTCGCCTTGCGGGACGCCGCGTTCTTCTTCTCCGCAGGCTTGCGTTTGGAAGCAGCGGATGGCGCTACCTCCTCTGTCAGATCGGCCTCTTCCTCGCCACCGGGAAAATCGGTAAACGGAAATGGTCTGATTTCGGAATTATAGGAAATGAATTCCAGAATCTGCAGCACATACACGGCGACACTCGCACCGAGGTACCTCAGGTTAGGGTTACTCTCACCGGTGACGAGTGTGAACAGTGCCTGCACGATCATCAACAGGAACATCAATGGGGCGATGATGACATAAAGCAGAATCGCAAACCCGATCATGATCAGCACGCGCACCCACGCGGAGGGCTGTTTCAGATTCTCGACAATTTGATCCATCTCTTCTGCCATAATGATTCCTCTTGCGTAGTTCCCGAACCTGGTGCCCACCTATCTGTGTTCAGTAATCAGGCCCAGTGGACAGATAGTAGCATGCCTCGCCGCTCATCCCAGCCCAATCGCCGTCACTCAGGACGGCGAGCGATCCTCGAGCACTTTCTCCTGCCTGGCGGCGAACTCCACATCCAGCGCCTGTTCCCCCAGCATCAGCGACGAAAGAATGTGCTTGATCTCGGCTTTTTCATAGATGATTGCATACAGACCACTCGCCAGCGGCATATACACTCCCAGCTCATCTGCCTTCTCTTTCACCTGCTTCACGGTATTTACACCCTCGGCAGTCTGCCCAACCTCGCGCTTGGCAGTTTCGATGTCCTTGCCCGCGCCGAGGGCCAGACCGATGCGGTAATTGCGACTGAGCGGCGAGGAGCAGGTAACGACGAGGTCACCGACTCCGGCCAGCCCCAGAAAGGTCATGGGATCGGCCCCGAGTGCACGACCGAAGCGCGCCATTTCGGTAAGACTGCGCGTCACTAGCATACTGTTAGTGTTATGGCCCATGCCCAGCGCCGCGGCAATTCCCGCGATAATGGCGTAGATGTTCTTGAGTGAGCCGCCGAGTTCGACACCAAACATGTCGTCATTCGTATAGACCCGGAAGTATTTGGATTTCAGGAGCTGCTGAACCTTTTCTCGCACTTCGTCGTGATTACTGGCGATCACGGTGCCGGCGAGCTGGTTCTCGGCGATCTCTCGCGCGAGGTTAGGCCCGCTCAGAACGCCGACTTTGGCGGCAGGCGCTTCCTCGCTGAGAATCTGGCTCATGAGGTGGAAGGTGCCCGCTTCGATACCTTTGGTGGTGCTGATCAGCAACACGTCTGGACGTGCAAACTGCAACAGGCTTCTGACGACGGTACGGAAGGACGCACTCGGCACCGCGACGAAAATCACGTCGCTCTCCGCGACTGCTTCACGCATGTCATGGGTGGCACTGATGCGGGGACTCAGCGCATAGCCAGGCAAATAGGCCTGATTTTCGTGGTGTTCATTGACGGCAGCAGCCAGTTCTTCACTGCGCATCCAGAAACCGACATCGTAGCCATTTTGCGCAATGATATTGGCAATTACCGTACCGAAACTGCCTCCGCCGACGACCGCGACCTTGCTAATAGCCATTACCCTTCCCGCTCAGAATCATGCCGCGCACATGATAGTCCGATTGATAACGAATACCAACTCACCCGTCGTCACCGGGGCGTCGGCAGAGTTTCACCGTCAGCGGCCAGATCACAGGTAATACCCGGTCACTGCCCCATGCCGACTGCAGTTCGCTCTGAACCAGCCAGCGGATTGTTTCCATGTTGCCGCAGGTAGCGTTGGGTTGACGACCAGGAATTGAGATAGGCTAGCAGCTGGTCCAGGCTCCAGTCTCGTCGCATTTCGAAAGGCGGCGGTGTCAGCGCCTCGAATGGGAGCTGGATGTCGGCATATCCCCGCTCCACCAGCTTGCGCTCGGGCGGCCAGTAGTCTCCGAGAACGCCGTCGTACAGTTCAGCGATCACCTGGTCGACTGCCGGGGTAATGCGCGTAAGCCCGTAACTCCATACCGCCAGCACGCCACCCGGTTTCAGCACGCGCCGCACGCTCGCGAAGAAGGCATCGATATCGAACCAGTGCAGGGCCTGGGCCACTGTGACCATATCCACAGAGCAGGCCGTCAGCGGCACTGCCTCGGCAGGCGCCACGGCGTATTCGATGTTGGCACCCGGCCTCGCGGCCTCGATCTGTGCCGCACTGGCATCCGTGGCTACGACGCGGGTGAAATAACTGGCGAGTGCCTGCGCCGCCTGACCATTACCGGTAGCACAGTCCCACACCAGTTCCCGCGTGGAACACAGGTCTGCGAGATAGGCAAACAGGGCGGCGGGATAGTCGGGACGAGACTCGGCATAGACGTTGGCATGACTCGAAAAATGATCCTTGAAAGTCATGTCCTATTCTCCCGCCATCAGCACGATGCGATTGGATTGAAAGAAGACCATGGCATTGTAGATGCGGTCGGCCACTGCCTTTGGCGTGATAGATGCGCCGACAAACTGATCGTATTCATTCTCAGCCGTGATGGTTTGCCAACTGAGACGCTTGATGTCGCGCATCGCATTGCCGGTGAATTGCCGCATCCAGGTCGAGTCGATCACATCGACGACACCGACGAGTGCGTCGCTGGTCAAATCCTCAATCACTCGGGCAGCGGTGATGCGCCCATACATGTCGATAGCGATGAGCAGATCGATCGTGCCATTGAAGCCGTCGTCGGCTGTTGCAGGAACGGCGATCGCCACAACCTGCCCTGCCTGCTTTGCCAGATAGGCATAGCGATCCCGCTCCAGGCCCAGCAGTTGAACATTGATGAGTCGATCATGCGGGCGGTGGGCCGGGATCAGGAATCGGTCCAGCACGACATCATTGTCGTAACCGACCGACCGGAAGAACTGGTCGAGATGCACGCGATCGAATTGTTGCTTGCTGGCCTCAATACGATCCGCAACAAACTCGTTGAACACCAGCAGCGCGACGAGCAGGCTCGCGAGTATGCCGATCAGACCAAGTGTTTGCTTGTGGCGGAATAGGTGCACAGGAGACAACCAGTTGCGGCGAGCCGGATGCAGGCTCAGTGCCGCAGACAATAGCAAGTCCCTCCCTTGCCTCGCAAGCGGCTGGCACTTACACCACGAGCAGAGTTGTTTCCGGATCTTTATTGACGCTGGGCGGCCTTTGTGCGGAGGGGCGGTTTCCGCGGCACCAGGTGGCGCACCGTGGTTCCGAAAAAAAATTTCCCATCCGTACTTCTATAACAAGTCTATAGAAAGTCTATAGCGGGTCTATAACAAGAGAATCGCTAGATCACCGCGGAGATGGACTGAATCAGGGTCATGATCGGGGCAGGATACACACCCAGGGCGATCAGAAGCAGCAAGAGGATCACGAGTACACCGTAGGAACTGAGACTTTCGATGCCTGCCTCACGGTAATGCAGATCGGCCTGGTGTGGCAACAGCATGCGGTAGACGATACGCAGATAGTAGTACAGCCCGATGCCACTGCCCACGACCAGCACCCCCAGCAACGCCCAGAGGCTCGATTCGACACCAGCGAAGAAGAGGTAGAACTTACCGATGAAACCAACTGTCAGTGGGATGCCGGCGAGCGACAGCAACATAGCGGTGAAGATGCCGGCCATCCAGGGTTCGCGCCAGAACAGGCCGCGATAATCTGAGATTGCATCGAATTCCTTCTCGCTGGAGGAGATGACCGAGGCGACGCCGAAGGCACCGAGTGACATGATCACATACGCGATCAGGTAGAACGTGATCGCCTCGACGCTGAGCGTGCCGGTGACATAATGATTGGCGATGAGTGCAATCATCAGATAGCCCATATGGGCGATCGAGGAATATGCAAGGATGCGCTTGAGATTGTCCTGCAGCAAGGCCAGCAGATTGCCGAGCAGAATCGACAGCACGGCCACCAGTGAGAAGATAGCAGCGATGGAATCGAAGGCCATGGCGCCGGAAGTTACCAGGAATCGCAGCAACACGACGAACATTGCTGCTTTACCGACTGTGGCGAGATAAGCGGTTGCCGGCAACGGCGAGCCTTCATAGACATCGGGAGTCCAGAGATGGAATGGCGCCAGCGAGAGCTTGAACGCCATGCCCGCAAAGATCAGCAACAAGGCGATAATCGAATAGTTGTCACTCAGTGCCGGCAGACTCGGGCTCACATTTACAATGTCGCTGAACGCGAGTGTGCCGGTCTTCGCATACAGCAGCGCCATACCGAACAGGATCAGACTCGAAGACACCGCGGAAAGCACCAGGTATTTCACAGCCGCCTCAAGCGGGTATTTTGCCGACTCTTTGCTGTGTAACGGATAAGCCACCATCCCGTAAAGCGACATGGAGAGAGTTTCAAGACCGAGTATCGTGCTGACGAAGTGATTGCTGGACACCATGACGATGGCGCCAATCGTGGCGACGGCCAACAACAGGTAATACTCTTCTTTGTTGTCGTTGAGCCGGAACAGATACGGGAAGCTGAAGATCGAGATAAACATCGCCAGTGCAGATACAACAAGGGTAAAAAACTGGCTGTATTTGTCCACAATCAGCAAGGGTGTCACCTGCGCCTCGGTCGATGGCAGCATGACGGCAGCGACGATGGTGGCTATCAGCAAACCGGTTATCGTCGTCGCTGCGGTGCCCACATAGCTGCGGCGAAGGCCGATCAGCAGCATCACGACGACCGCCGTCGCCGTGACGATCAGCATCGGTAGAAGTGGCCACAAGTCTGCAAAGGTAATCGTCATAATCAGTTCTGTACCAGCGCCTGTAACGCCTGTTGGGAATTGGCAAGCATGTCCTGTAAGGGCCCGGCGGACAGCGCGAGAAAAGATTGCGGGTACATGCCCATCCACACCAGCCCAAGCATCAAGGCGATGTAGAAAACCATCTCGCGGTTATCCAGATCCAGAAGGTGACAGTCATCCACTTTGCCGGTTTCATACTTGCCGTGGAATACACGCTGGATGACCCACAGCGAGTAGACGGAAGCGAACACGAGCCCCAGCGCGGCGACTGCCGTCAATACGATACTGGACTGGAACGCGCCAAGCAGAGCCAGGAATTCACCAATAAAATTACCAAGTCCGGGCATGCCAAGCGCAGCGATCGAGAAGAACAAGGCAACTGTCGCCATCCGCGGAACACGCGGCCAGAAGCCACCCATCTCGGCCATATTGCGCGTGTGGATGCGGTGTTGCAGTCCACCGGCGAGCATGAACAGTGCCGCAGCACTCAGTCCGTGCGCGAGCATTGTCATCACCGCTCCCTGCAGCGCCTGTTCATTCCAGGCGTAAACTCCCAGCAACACAAATCCCATGTGACTGACACTGGTATAGGCTATCAGGCGTTTGATATCAGTCTGGGCGAAGGCAACCTTGGCACAGTAGAGAATACTGAGTGCCGCGAGCGTCATCGCCACCGGCGCAAACTGCATTGAGGCTGTCGGGAAAAGCGGCACCGCGAACCGGATCAGGCCATAGGCACCGGTTTTCAACAATACGCCAGCCAGGATCACACTGCCCGCCGTCGGCGCCTGGGAGTGCGCGTCAGGCAGCCAGGCATGGAACGGGACACTCGGCAACTTCGTCGAGAAGGCGATGAAGAAACCCAGCATGATCCACAGCTCGACACTGCCGCTCGTAGTGACATTGAGCAGATCGAAATAGTCGAAGCTGAAGAAACCGAACTGTACATAGTGGAAATAAGCGAGTAACAGAATCGAGATCAGCATCAACATGCCGCTGACCTGGGTGAAGATGAAGAACTTCATCGCCGCGTAGTTCTTGTTCTCGTGGCCCCAGATCGCGATGATGAAGTACATCGGAATCAGCATCACTTCCCAGAAGAAGAAAAACAGGAACAGATCGAGGGCGGTAAACACCCCGACCACACCGGCGAGGGTCCACAACAGGTTGAAATAGAAGAACCCCACCCGCTCGGTAATCTCATTCCAGGCGGCGCCGATGGCGATCAGGCCGAGAAAGCCGGTGAGAATGAGCAGCAAGACACTGAGTCCGTCTGCCGCGAAATGCAGACCAATGCCAAAGCGCGGCAGCCACGGCGCGGTGAAGGCCGCATGCCAGTCGGGACTGCCTGCTTCGACACCACCGAGCAAGGTCAGCATCAGCAGCAGCTCCACCGCCACTGTGACTATGGCCACGACCTTGGGGAAGGCAGGATCGAAGATTTCAGAGATCCAGGCCAACAGGCCGCCGAGAAACAGGATGCTGATCAATACAATGAGGATCACAGCAGCACCCCCAGCGAGATGACGATCACCAGACCCGCCGCCACACTGATGGCATACCAGCGCAGCGATCCGGTCTGCGATCGGATCACGAGTTGATGGGCGCTGCGGGTGAACGCGACGATGACGGTGTAGATTCCGTCGACGATATCGGCACGGTTGATGCGCGCAAGCCACAGGAAGGGTTTCACGAACAACGTGTCATACAACCAGTCCATGCCCCAGCCGCTGAACCAGAAGCGTCGCAAGGTTGCCGCCAGGGGCAGTGCCAGGACACGCTCCACTGACAGCGTCTTCGAACCATAAAACAGGTAGCTGAGCGCAATGCCCGACAGTGGCACCGCAATCATGATCGCGTGCATAAACAGACTCACATGCGCCTCGCCGTGTTCAGCAGCATGTCCAAACACTTCTCCTACGGGAATGGTGATCCAGCCTCCAAACAGGGAGAAGACCATCAGGATCATCAGCGGCACGGCCATGACTGGTCCTGCCTCCTCTTTGGCGTCATGGTGACCGCGACTCTCCCCGAAGAACACCACGAAGACCAGACGGAAGCTGTACAGGCCAGTGAAGAAGGCGCCGACGACACCGCCAATCCACAGCCACAAGCCCACACCCTCCACCTCGAGCGCAGCCAATAAAATTTCGTCTTTGCTGAAGTAACCCGAGGTAAACGGGAACGCCGCCAGTGCGAGGCTGCCGATCAGGAATGAGGCGAACGCGACTGGCAACTGTTTGCGCTTGGCACCCATCTTGAAGATGTCATGCTCGTGATGCAGGCTCAGGATAACCGTACCCGCGCCGAGGAATAGCAGAGCTTTGAAGAAGGCATGGGTCATCAGGTGGAAGATTGCGGCCGACCAGGCTCCCACCCCTAGCCCGAGGAACATGTAACCAATCTGGCTGATTGTCGAATAGGCGAGAATGCGCTTGATGTCGTGTTGCGTGAGCGCCGTAAAACCCGCCATCAGCAAGGTCGCGAGTCCAACCCAGGCCACGAGCAACTGGATGGTCGGCGCCAGTTCGAACAGCACGTGCGTGCGTGCGATCAGATAGACACCGGCAGTCACCATCGTCGCCGCGTGAATGAGCGCGCTGATCGGCGTCGGTCCCGCCATCGCGTCGGGCAACCAGGTCTGCAGGGGAAGTTGCGCCGATTTGCCGACCGCACCGCCCAATAATAGCAGCGAGGCAGCCACAGCCATGCCGGATCCCACGGCCCAGGATTCCTCAGCGCCAGCCAACATTTCCTGGATATTGAGCGTATGCAATTGCGAGAAAAGCAGAAACAGGCCGATCGCCATTGACGTGTCGCCGACCCGGGTGACAATAAAGGCTTTGCGAGCGGCGTAGCCATTGGCGGGATTTTCATACCAGAAGCCAATCAGCAGATAACTGCAGAGCCCAACACCCTCCCAACCAAGATAGAGCAGCACCAGATTATCGGCGAGCACCAGCATCAGCATGGACGCGACGAACAGGTTCATGTAGGCGAAGAAACGGCTGTAACTCGGGTCGTCGATCATGAAGCCGGTGGAATATAGATGGATGAGGAAACCGACGCCAGTGATGATCAACATCATGACCAGCGACAGCCCATCGAGATAGAACGTAAAGCCCGGCGTGAACTGCCCTACCGCCATCCAGGTCCAGGCGCTATGAACGAAGTGGGTCTCACCGGAACCAAGAAACTGGCTGGCAATAATCGCCGTAGTGAGGAACGACAGACCGATGGAACCGGCGCCGATGACTGCTACCGCCCGCTTCGGCAGACCGCCAGCGGTCAGCACGAGCGTGAGGAAGCCCAGCAGCGGGAAAGTCGGTAATAGCCAGATCTGTTCTAACATCGCTGCCCTATCCCTTCATTTGACTGAGAACGTTGATGTCCACAGTATGGAAGCGCCGATACATCTGAATGATGAGTCCGAGGCCCACTGCCACTTCCGCCGCCGCGAGCGTGAGAATCATCAGGAACATGATCTGGCCATCGGCATGCCCCCAGCGCGATGCGGCAACGATGAACGCAAGTCCGCTTGCGTTCAGCATCACTTCCAGCGACATCAGCACGAAGACGATATTGCGTCGGGTGAGGACGCCGATCAGCCCGAGGCTGAACAGTATTGCCGCCAGGATGAGTCCGTGTTCGATAGGTATCGTCTGTGGCATGTCAGGCTGCGTCCTTCGCGTTTTCGGTTTTACACAGGGTCATCATCATTTCTTCGCCAGGTGATAGGCAGACACCAGGCCGGCCAATAACAGGATCGAGGCCAGCTCGACCGCCAGAACATAGGGCCCGAACAGCAGGCTGCTCACCTGCATCACACCGATCTCTGTCGGCACCAGATCAAAACTGTAATCGCTGAGTACATTCAAAAATTGTGCGAGCAGGATAGTGGCCATCAACGCAGGCACGATGAAGACACGGGGACCCGCCCAGCTCTTTTCCTGATCGACGCTGTGCTGCCCCATGTTCAGCATCATGATGACGAACAGGAACAGCACCATGATTGCCCCGGCATAGACAATGGCTTCCAGTACCGCGGCAAACGGCGCACCGAGCAGAAAGAAAATAATTGCCACAGCGAGCAGCGACAGAATCAGGTAGATAAGGGCGTGCACGATATTGCTCTGCAGGATGACGCAGATCGTCGAAATCAGGGCAATCCCTGCTGCCAGATAGAACAGGACAATCATGGTAGAAGACTCTTCACGTTAACTGGAGGGGCCTCATGCTGGGCAGCCCCCTTATCCTTGCCCTTGATGGCCATGCCCGCCACCCGATAGAAGTTATAGTCGTGATACTTGCCAGTGCCATTGATCAACAGGTCTTCCTTCTCCCACACCATGTCCTGGCGCACGTATTCCGCCATTTCAAAATCGGGAGTGAGCTGGATGGCATTCGTCGGACAGGCCTCCTCGCAGAACCCACACATGATGCAGCGGGAGAAATTGATGCGGAAAAATTCCGGATACCAACGTCCATCTTCAGTCTCTGCCTTCTGCAAAGCAATGCAGTCGACCGGACAGGCACACGCACACAAGTTGCAGGCCACACAGCGCTCCTCGCCATCCGGGTCTCTGCTGAGGATGATTCGCCCACGCCAGCGCGGGAACATGTACGGTGGCGTTTCGGGGTATTCGACCGTATCGGCCTTCACGAAGGCATGCATAAACACCTGCCAGAGCGTTTTCACCTGGCTCGTGAATGTGTCTTTGAGAAGCCTAATCATGTGAGTCTCCCCTCGCCTGCCTCATTGCGTACTCAAGATGATGGCACCGGTTACCATCAGATTGACCAGCGACAAAGGCAGCAGTACCAGCCAACCATAGGTCATCAGTTGATCATATCGGGGTCGCGGAATCGCTGCTCGCAACAGGATGAAAAACGCAATAAACATCGACGCCTTGATGGCGAACCAGACAATGGGTGGCAGGAAGGGTCCCATCCAGCCACCGAAAAACAGTACCGTGATCAATGACGAGATCAGCACCAGACCCAGATACTCGCCGACGAAGAACATGCCAAATTTCATGCCCGAATATTCGGTGTGGTAGCCCGCCACGATCTCCTGCTCCGCCTCCGGGATGTCGAAGGGCAGACGATGACTCTCGGCGACGCCAGCAATGAGGAAGATCACGAAACCAATAAACTGGGGAATTACAAACCAGCTGCCGTCGGCCTGGGCAAGCACAATCTCGCGAAGATTGAAGCTGCCAGCCAGAGCTACCACACCGAGGATGGAGATACCCATAAACACCTCGTAGCTCACCATCTGGGCAGCGGCCCGCAAACTTCCTAACAACGCATATTTGTTATCGGAAGAAAGTCCGCCGAGCATCACACTGTAAGCGCCGAGTGACGCCATCGCGAGCACGAACAGAACGCCGATATTGGAATCGATGACCCCGACACCCGGGGCGAATGGCACTACCGAGAAGCTGAGCAGGATCACGATCATGATCACTGTGGGAGCCAGCACGAAACTCAATTTATCGGCAAACGGCGGCACCCAATCTTCCTTCGTAAAAATCTTGATCATGTCGGCCACGACCTGCAAAAGGCCAAATGGACCGACACGATTGGGCCCCAGACGCTCCTGCCACAGGCTCAGCAGACGACGCTCGACCCAGATCAGCATTGCCGCTACCACGATCACGGTGAGTAGAATGCTGCCTATGCTCAGGGCTGAACCGACTTCAAATTGCATAGCCTAGAGCTCCTCCTCATAGCGATCGCTTACGATCAGGCCGGAGAGTCCTGGCCCTGAAGCCGCATCGGACTTGCGCAGGACAAGTGCGGTTGGCAACGCATGACGATCGACCTCATCGCCGCAGTAGACAGCGACGGTGCCAGTGGCCATGTGGCGGCGCAGGCTGACTATAGCGGTCGCACCGGTGTCCCCTAGATAGACACGGTCTCCGGCATGCAGACCGAGCGCTTCGGCGTCGCTGGGGGCGATTCCCACATAGGCCGGTGTCATGCGCTGACGGATCGCCGGCGAGCGTGCACTCAGTTCGTCGCTGCCGAAGATCTGGTGGGCAATCGCCACGCGCAAGGTGCCTGCTGCAGAAGCGCTCGTCTTCGTCACGAGCGGGAAGTACGCTCCAGTAGATGCCGACCTCTGCACCAGATGCGTGCCGACACTGCCCTGCTTCAACTCGCCGTTGATCTCGTCCTGGAATTTGCTGATAGCCTGATTCGAATTCCACTGCGGCGCCCACGCGGCGCCGAGGACACTGGCGTTCTTCTGCGAGGGAATCCCTTCCATGGAAAATGCCAGGATGGAATCAGTATCCACGGGTTGCTTTGGTTCGTTGACATCGAGGTTGGATTTCATCGCGGTACGACCACTGTAGCGGTGTGACTGGCGAGGCACCTTCATACCAGCAACAAAAACGCTCTCGTCCGGCAACACTTCACTCAGTCTGGCAAAGCCTGGCGCGCTCTCGGCGCAGCTCTGGATCAGCGCATTCACGGCCAAATCTGGTTCTGTCACAAGCCAGCGCCAGCCGGGCAAGGCCTGGGAGTGACTACGATGTACCTGGAAACTGAGCTGCGCCCGGCCTTCATAGTTTACGTATGTGGCTTCATGTTCGGAGAAACTCGTCGCTGGTAATAACACATCGGCCTTTGCCGTAGTCGCCGTCGGCAATTGATCGATGACGAGTAGCCCAGACACTTTGTCGAGGGCGGCATCCACTTGCGTCCGCGACGCGCGTCTATACAGATCGTTCTCCAGCACGATGGCATGGGTGGCCACTCCTGCCGTCAGCCGTTGCAGTGCCGCACAGAGGCCATTTCCGGCTGGTGTCATCATGGCCAGTCCGACGCTGTTCACTTCGGGTGCCAGGACACACAGATCAATCGCCTGCTTGCGGACCGCATGCAGCGCCCGGGCTACATTGGCGGCGGCGCGCAATACTTCAACCCCGGCATTGCTGCCAGTGACGATCAGCGGTCGACGCGCATCCTTCAGCTGTGCCGACACACGCTGTACCAACTCGGAGCGGGAGGTCGGTGCTGCTTGGGTCGGAGCTCCGGTGTCGATGGCGCGCGCGACACCGGCAAGCACTGCTATCAGTTCCTCATTCGCTGCAATCAATCGATCAGATGCCACATCGTCCAAACGGGTCGCATAGTTGCCAAACAGACACAGCGGACTCAGTTCGCGCTGGGCGAGTTCACGCACCGCGGCATCTTGCCACTGGGGTATCTTGCAATCATGCGCCAGTTGCTTGGCCTTGTTACGCACCGATTGGCGTAACGCCAAGGCAATGCGGGGCGCCGTGTTTGTGACATCCTCGTTGACGATCAATACCGCATCGGCCTGTTCGATCTCGCGAATACTGGGGGCATGAAAGACAGGATCCTGCAACAAGCTCATCTGCACTTGCAGGCACTCGAATTCCTCGTCAGCGACACCGGCGTAGAAATTTGCCTCCCCAACGAGGTTGCGTAACGCGAAATTGGATTCATTGCTGGCGCGCGGTGAACCAATGCCGATCGCGCCTGCCTTCTGATACTCATGCACGAGTAAGCGTGCCGCCTCGGTAGCGAGTTCGGTGACCGCGCCATTCACAGTCTGCTGCGGCGTCTTCAAACGCTCGGGACTGTTGACGAATTCGAAGCCAAAGCGGCCCCGGTCACACAGGAAATACCCATTCACTTCACTGTTATAGCGATTGACGATACGACGCAGACTGCTGTAGCGCTCGCCGGGAGTGGTGTTGCAGCCCACGGCGCAGCCCACGCAAATCGATGGGGCTGTCTGCAGATCCCACTTCCGCGAATAGTGCTCGCTGAATACCTTGTCGGTGAATACTCCCGTTGGACATACCTCAACCAGATTGCCGCTGAACTCACTCTCCAGCACGCCCTCTTCATGACGGCCAAAATACGTGTGATGGTGCGATGCCTGGGCAGCGAGATCAGTACCGCCGGCGTAGTCGTCATAGAAGCGAACGCAGCGATAGCACGTGATGCAGCGATTCATCTCATGATTGATGAACGGGCCCAGATACTGATTGTGGTGCGTGACTTTCTTTTTGTCATATCGACGATAGTTATGACCGGACATCAGGGTCATATCCTGGAGGTGGCACTCGCCGCCCTCCTCACAGACCGGGCAATCGTGAGGATGGCTGATCATCAGACTCTCGATAACCCGCGCTCGCATCGTCTTAGCCTGCTCGTCTTCGATCGAGATGATCATGCCGTCGGTAGCCTGCGTCATGCAGGCCATCACCAACATGCCCTTCTCGTCCTCGGCGTTGCGGTATTGCTTGACCGCACATTGCCGACAGGCACCGATAGAGCCCATGCAGGGATGCCAGCAAAAATAAGGCAGGTCCAGACCCTGCGACAGGCATTCCTGCAGCAGATTGTTAGCGGGATCTACCTCGTAAGTCTCCCCGTCTATAACAATTTTGGCCATGTGAGTCTCTTACCTTCAGTCACTTATCGTTTATAACAATAGCTTTGCAGCATCACTTCGCAGCAACCACATCGAAGCCCTGCCATCGCCGCGCTAAGCATCAATTCACAACCCTAAACAAGCATCAGGCGTCGACCGACTCCAATCTGCGTCACCTATCCCCGGTAACTGCACTTCTTGTCCTTGATATGTCGCTCGAAATCTTCCCGGAAATGCCGCAGCCCGCTGCCGAGTGGCGCAGTCGCACCCGGTGCGAGCGCGCAGAAAGTGCGACCTGGCCCAAGGTAGTCAACATGCTCATGCAGAATGGCGAGGTCTTTCTCGGTGCCACGTCCGTTTTCAAAATCATTGAAGATCTCATCCACCCACGGCAGTCCATCGCGACAGGGAGTGCAAAAACCACAGGACTCGTGCGCGAAAAATTTCATGAGATTGCCGACCATGCCGACCGGACAGGTCTGGTCATCCAGGATGATCATCGTACCGGTGGCGAGCCGGCTTCCCGCCTTGCCGATTACGTCATAGTCCAGGGTCAGGTCGAGGTGCTCCGGCAGCAGGAAATCAGTGGAACCGCCACCCGGCAGAAAGCCACGTAGCGCAAGTCCGTCCTGCATGCCTCCGGCATAGTCCTCGAACAATTCGCGGATTGGCGTACCCAGTGGTAATTCCCAGCAGCCCGGATTCTTGACCTTGCCACTCACCCCACACAGCTTGGTGCCATGGTCAGTGCCCTTGGTTAACGAGTGGTACCAGTCAACTCCATAGGTCAGAATGCCCGGCAGGTTACACAGTGTCTCGACGTTGTTAACGATAGTCGGCTTGCCCCACAAACCGCTTACCTGGGGGAAGGGTGGCTTTGCGCGCGGATTGGCACGCTTGCCTTCCAACGCATTGAGGAGCGCCGTCTCTTCCCCGCAGATGTATCGCCCTGCACTCGTGTGCAGCACGATGTCGAGATTGAAGCCCATGCCGAGGATGTTCTGGCCCAGATAACCACGGGCGTACGCCTCATCGATCGCCTTTCTCAGCCTGCGCTCAGCGACGATGTACTCACCGCGCAGGAAAATGTAGGCCTTGTCAGCCTGAATCGTGTAGGCGGCGATCAGCATTCCTTCAATGAGCAGATGGGGATCACCTTCCATCAATAACCGGTCTTTGAACGTGCCCGGTTCCATCTCATCGGCATTCACCACGAGGTATTTCTGTTTCGGTGCCTCCGGTCCCATCGGCACGAAACTCCACTTCAGTCCGGTGGGGAAGCCTGCGCCCCCTCGCCCCTTCAGGCCGGAATCCTTCACCCGCTGCAACACATCGGCGGGTGCCAATCCCTTCGCAATCGCATGCAGGCTCTGATAGCCATCGGCGGCTTCATAGCCTGCCATGTCGAGCGGTGGTCGCGACATGTCGATGTTCTTGGTGAGGGGTTTGGTTACCATAGCGGCAGCAGTCTCAACTCTTCTTGTTGCGATAGTCGGCGACAATCGCGTCTATCTTTTCTGCAGTCAGGTTACGATGCAGATCCGGGCCAACCATCATCACCGGCGCGCGGTCGCAGTCACCGAGACAGGGCACCGGGATCAGCGTGAAGTGTCCGTCCGCGCTGGTGTCCCCGAAGTCGATACCCAGCGTGTCCTTCATATGCTTGCGCAACCCTTCGCATCCCATGATCCAGCAACTCACGCTGTTACAGAACAACATCACATTGCGACCAACCGGCTGTCGGTAGACCAGATTGAAGAATGTCGCGACGCCTTCCAGATCGCTTGGTGGAATCTCGAGGTATTTCGCGATGGCGAGCAGACTCTCGTCGGAAACCCAACCCTGATGTTTTTGCACGATCTTCAACGCCTCCAACCCGACCGCACGCTTGTCGGGATAGAGCGTCATCTCATGTTCTATCTCAGCAATCTCTTCAGCGGTCAGCCTGCGTGCCCGCGTCGGTGCATTGCTCGCGATTACATCACTACTCATGCCGTTGCTTCCGCCCCGTGCTGTCTCTCTAGTTCGTTGTGTGTGCACATCTTATCTGTCCACGTCCGCCATGACGAAGTCGATGCTGGCGATGATGGCGATCAGGTCGGCCACCATGAATCCGCGGCTGATCTCGGGAATCATCTGCAGATGGGCAAACGACGGCGTGCGGATACGCGTGCGATACGAATTTGTACTGCCATCACTGACCAGGTAATAACTGTTAAGCCCCTTGGTGGCCTCGATGGCTACGGTAACTTCATTTGGTGGAATCACCGGCCCCCAGCTCACACTCAGAAAATGGTTTATCAGGGTCTCGATATCCTGCAGGCTTTTCTCTTTTCGCGGTGGCGTGGTAAGCGGGTGATCGGACTTGTAGTTGCCAGCCGGCATATTGTCGACACACTGTTTGATAATGCGCAGACTCTGGCGCATCTCCTCCACACGCACGGCGCAGCGATCGTAGCAATCACCGTTAACGGCGATCGGCACATCGAACTCGAAATTTTCATAGCCGCTGTAGGGTCGCTGCTTGCGGTAATCCCATTCGAATCCAGTGGCGCGCAGCCCGGCACCAGTTACTCCCCAGTCAAAGGCTTCTGCCGTGTCATAGACACCTACACCCTGCGTGCGGCGTTTGAGAATGCCGTTGTTCATCACCATGGAGTCGTATTCGGCGAGTCTGGCGGGCATGAAGTCCAGCAATTCACGAACGCGCTTGTCCCAACCTTCGGGCAGGTCCTGGGCGACACCGCCGATGCGGAACCAGCCGGGATGCATGCGGGCACCGCAGATCGATTCGATGATGTTGAAGACCCGTTCGCGCTCCACGAACATATAGAAAATCGGGGACAGTTGGCCCACATCCTGGGCGAAGGTGCCGTAGAACAGCAGATGGCTGCAGATACGGAACATCTCGCACAGCATCACGCGGATTACCTTCACCCGTTCCGGGACTTCGATGCCCGCCATCTTCTCGACGGCGAGGACATAAGGCAAGTTATTCATGACCCCACCCAAGTAATCGATGCGATCGGTGTAGGGAATGAAGGTATGCCAGGACTGGCGCTCGCCCATTTTCTCGGCACCGCGGTGGTGATAGCCAATGTCGGGCACCGCATCCACCAGAATCTCACCATCCAGTTGCAGTGCGATACGGAAGGCACCATGGACACTCGGATGGTTGGGTCCCAGATTCAGGAACATGAATTCGGAATTTTCCGATTCCCGCTTCATCCCCCACTCTTCCGGTTTGAACTTGAGCGCGTCCTGCTCATACGCCTCCTGCTCATCTGACAGGGAATACGGCTCCATCTCGGTGGCGCGGGCAGGATGCTCTTTGCGCAGCGCATGGCCTTTCCAGGTCGGCGGCAGCACGATGCGGTACAGGTTCGGATGTCCCTCGAAGCGAATACCGAACATGTCCCACGTCTCGCGTTCGTACCAGTTCGCGTTGGGCCAGATGTCGATAACCGAAGGCAAGGTCAGGTCCTTGTCCTGCAACGGCACCTTCACCCGGAAATCACAATTACCAGCAAAGGACATGAGGTGATAGACCACGGTGAATTCGCTGGGAGGCTGGCCGTCCCGATGCACCCGCAGGCGTTCATCGATCGCGGTGATATCGAACAGCATCTCGAAGCTGGGTCGACAATCCTCGTGCAATTCCAGCAATAGCGCCTTCACATCATGGCGGTCGACCCACAGGGTGGGAATGCCGTCGCATGTCAGTTGTTCCGCCAGAATGCGGGGCCCGAATTCGGCCCGCAAATGCGCCAGCACGTCGGCATGGACGGGCTGTGGTGACGGGGTGATGGCGGCGCTTTGCATTCTTATTATTTACTTCGCTTTATCACTTCAACTTGTTGTTTTTAAACTAAACTTTGTCGGGAGACCGGAGCTCGGTGGCGGCGATGCGTTCGGCATGACGGCGCTCTCGCTGCACCGGATTGGCCTCCCGCTGAATAATGCCTTGGTCATTGATAACCCAGCTCAGTGGGCGACGCTCACGGCCGATGGACTCCTGCAGCAGGATCAGACCCTGCAACAGCGCCTCAGGCCGGGGCGGACAGCCCGAGACATAGACGTCCACCGGCAGGAACTTGTCCACCCCCTGCACGACTGAGTAGATGTCATACATGCCGCCGGAATTGGCACAAGAACCCATGGAGATCACCCATTTCGGCTCCAGCAATTGGTCATAGAGCAGCTTGACCACCGGGGCCATTTTGCGAAATACCGTGCCGGCAATGACGATCATGTCGGCTTGCCGCGGCGTGCCCCGGATGACTTCGGAACCGAATCGGGCCAGGTCATGACGACTGGTGAAGGCCGTCGCCATCTCGACATAGCAACAGGACAGGCCAAAATTGAATGGCCACAGGGAGTTCTTGCGCCCCCAGGCCACCATGTCCTCCAACTTCGCCATCATCACGTTACGGCGGATGAACTCATCCACACTATTGCCCCCGGGCTGGGGCGAAAGGGATTCGTCAGCCTTTTGCAGTTCCCAGGTCATAGCTTGAATTCCTTGCGATTGACGACGCCACCAGGTCCGGCGAGGGTCTTGAGTTCCCGCTTCTGGGTCTGGGTACGCCAATCGAGTGCGCCAATCCGCCAGAGATAGAACAAGGCAGCCAACAGAATTGAGATGAAGAACGAGATTTCAATAAAACCGGGCCAGCCTGCTTCACGCACGGCGACGGCCCAGGCAAACAGGAAGACGACCTCCAGGTCGAAGATAATGAAGAGGATGGCCGGCAGATAAAAATGGACGGAGATACGGAACTGGGCGCTGCCCACGGACACAATGCCGGATTCAAAGGGTAAATCCTTATCGGGTCGGGATACTCGCTGACCGAGGAAAAACGACAGGGCGAGCATGGTAAAGACCACCGTCAATACCAGTGCAAAGTAAAAGAAGAAAGGACGCAGGCCTTCTATTAAGTCGTTCGATATTTCCAAGCTACCAACTCCACTATCCCGGCGAAATCAACTCTCCGCGAACCTGGGGTTACCCGTCGCACTGCGCTTTGCCACCGGCAAAGGGTACGCCGGTCGCGGCAGTCTGCGACTGCAACTACAGAATCATCCAAAACACCTCTTCATTTCACGCAGTTCACAGTCACCTTAACACCCATTCTTCAGGACACGCCCGAAGAACGTACTAAAAAGTAAGCACGATCCTAGGAATAAATTCGGGAAAGCGTTGATTGTTGGGGGATCGACGAGTCGGCCGGCGACGTTGCTGGCCTTTCGAAGATTTAACGGGGAAGTCAGGTCCAGGGCGCTGATCAGAAAGCGATCACGCGTTGTGGCACGAATAGCCAGGAACTGATTGTCACTTCCCATAGAGCAAATCCACTCTTCTCTGGGAGCCCAATAAGCTGGCAATTTTAACCGGTATCGAGAATGCTACCGATTAGCTACAAATTGATATTCAGATTAAAGACGTCGGCTCTTATTCTAATTATCGTTTGTGTCGTGACACTAATTCGATTCGGTGAATCGGAATCAATTTTTTGGATACCCCGGTGCTGGCAAGCACGTCAGCGGTATCCGATAGCGCTTGAAAATTTACACGCATAGCAAGGTGATAGCAAGCACTTTGTCGGACGCTCGAACTCGTCACTACCGAGGTATTCAGGTGCTGTGTGCATCCGGAATTAGCGCTGCGCCTGAATCTCTTTCCAGTTCTCGTAATATTCGAGACTCACCATGTTATTCAACTCGGCCAGCTCTTCATGCATTTCCTGCAGGTTGGCCTTCATCACGTCACCGACCGACAGCAATCCGATGTATTCGCCGTCCTCTTCGATGAGCAGATGCCTGATACGACGACCGAGAAACTTGTCGTACAACTTATAGGCCGGATCGCTGGCATTGGCTGTAATCAGATGGGAACTCATGTTGTCACCAAGACGGGCGGTCTTCGGATCGAATCCTTCTTCGAGCGCGCGAAACATAAGATCGCGCTCAGTCCAGATTCCGACGATTTTCTCTTCGTGCATGATGACGATGGAGCCAACCTTGTTCTGGGTCATGATCGTCAGTGCCTGATACACCGAGGCATCTGCCGTAATGGTGACCATGTGGCCGCCCTTTTCCTTGAGAATATCTTTCGCAGTTCTTTTCATTGCTCTCTCCTGCCAGAGCCCCGGGGGATCTGACACGCTGCTGGTTTTGATGACGGCATTTACGACAGCCGCCCGATCCTGAAACTAAACCTGTTTCCCGATCTTGGCAAGCATCAGCCAGAGAGACGCGCTTGCTTCTGGCGTTCAGAAGACGCGATTCAGCCCGTCCAGTGCAGCGGTGCGATAGGCCTCAGCCATCGTCGGATAGTTGAAAGTTGTCGTGAGGAAATACTTCATGGTATTGGCGGCACCGGGCTGGCGCATGATGGCCTGACCGATATGGACGATTTCCGAGGCCTGGTCACCGAAGCAGTGGATACCGAGCAACTCGAGGGTGTCGAAGTGAAAAATCAGTTTGAGCATGCCAACCTGTTCGCCCGTAATCTGGGCCCGGGCTGTGTTCTTGAAGAAGGCCTTACCCACCTCATAGGGAATCTTGGCGGCACTGAGTTCAGCCTCGGTCGCTCCGAGGGTGCTGATCTCAGGTATCGTGTAAATGCCGGTAGCCACCTCCTTCACTGCATAGCACTGCTCGGGGGCAACAATCGCATTGCAGGCCGCCCGACCCTGGTCATAGGCGGCACCAGCCAGCGCCGGCCAACCCACCACATCGCCAGCGGCGTAGATATTCCTGACAGCCGTCTGGTAGCGGTCATTGACTGCAATCTGACCGCGACCGTTGGCCCTCAGACCGATCTGTTTTAATCCGAGGTCCTGGGTATTGCCGGTGCGCCCGTTGGCCCACAGCACGATGTCACTCTTGATTTTCTTGCCGGACTGCAAATAGGTGACGATGTAGTCCTCGTGATAATCCATCTTCGCAAATTCTTCATTGTGTCGACTGCGCACACCGAGATTGCGCAAGTGGTAAGCGAGCGCATCACTGATCTCTGTATCGAGAAACGTCAACAGACCCGAGGCGGGGTTGATCAGTTCCACCTTGCAGCCGAGACCTCCGAAGATCGACGCATATTCGCAGCCGATCACACCGGCGCCGATGACGGTGACCTTGCGGGGTGAAAACGGCATATCGAGGATCGTGTCGCTGTCGAATACCCGCGGGTGTGTGAAATCGACACCTGGCGGGTGGTACGGTCGGGAACCGGTGGCAATAATGAAATAATCGGCTGACAACTGCTTGCGCTTGCCAATCAGCTTGATCGTCTTCTTGTCGATAAAGGCAGCTCGCCCCTTGAAGACAGGGATGCGATTGCGCTCGTAGAAGTCAGTGCGCATTTGCACCTGTTCATACACCACACGCTGGGCGTGTTTCATGATCTGCTGAAAGGTAAGTTTGCGGACGTCCCCGAGGTCACGAAACATCGGATTCGTGTTGAATTGCATGACTTCCTTGACGGTGTGTCGCAGTGCCTTCGATGGGATCGTCCCCAAATGCGTGCAACTGCCCCCAACCTGAGGCAGGTCGCTGATTACCGCGACCTGCTTGCCTTTCTTCTTCGCGTTCATCGCAGCCGCTTCTCCGGCTGGACCACTGCCGATTACGATGATGTCGAAATGATTCTTCTGCTTCACGGGGTTATCCCTTGCGCGTGGCGAATTCGTCGCATTTCTTCGCATCACCGCCACACAGCTCGCACTCGCCCATGCCCTCGATACGATTCAGGCCACCGCACGAGCCCTGCACAGGACGTCGTCCCATCAATACACCCACGGACATGATTAAGACTACGGTGGCGATCAGAATAAAGCTGAGAATAAACACTTGCATGGCTTACTCACCCTGCCCCAGGTAATTGGCAAACTCCGGTGTTACAAAATCCGCGAAACTATCCGGGTTTGCCTTGTAGATAAAATACACGGCGAGTTGCTCCCGCTCCGCCAGCGCCCGCCCTGCCTCCAGACCCAACACCATGAACGCGGTGGCCAGGGCATCTGCGCGCGCGGTGGCAGCGTCAATGACATACACTGCCGCCAGATTGTGGGAGATCGGGCGCCCCGTGCGCGGATCAATCTCGTGAGAATAACGGATGCCGTCTGCCTCGAAGTAATTGCGATAGTCGCCGGAACCGGCTACGCCCAGCGTGTCGCCTCGATTATAGAAGATCTCATAGACCTGGGAGACTCCGTCCATCGGCGCCTCGATGGCTGGCACCCAGCTGCGTCCACCCGGTTTCAGACCCCGGATCTTTAATTCGCCGCCTATCTCCAGAAAATAACTGTCAACACCCGCGTTATCGAGCAACGTCGCGAGTCTGTCGACCGCGTAGCCCTTGGCGATGCCGCTGAGATCCACATAGATATCCCGTTGTTTGCGAATCTCGTGCTGAGCGACATCAATCAGCAGAGCC
>Ga0222714_10000777_pt1 | contig 36244 bp, 31 predicted proteins | sample C33_3DmetaG_FD_165048 | JGI IMG/M metagenome (GOLD analysis project Ga0222714, IMG submission 165048) | Estuarine water microbial communities from San Francisco Bay, California, United States - C33_3D | ecosystem: Environmental > Aquatic > Marine > Unclassified | place: USA: California...
GCCTGTTGAGGGTGGGGATTGCCGCGAAGCGCATCCGGCCCGACATGGATGCGCGCCACCTCCTGATCAGTATCATCGGTCTTTGTCTGATCTACAGTTCCAACCGCTATACCCTGTCGCAGGCTTTGCGGATGGATTTGGGCAGCCCCCGGGTGCGGGCGAAGGGGATCGAACATGTCACCCGTCTCTTGCTCGACGGAATCAAGATTCGCTAAAGCCCGGAATGGTCGCATGACATACAAACTGGCGTGAAATGGGGGTGGGTCGAGCTCCAAGTAACTAAAAAGTTACTTCGGGTTTGACCGCGCGTATGCGTGTGTTTGGCTGCGGGCGGTCAGTAGTGCATCATCACTCCTAATATCATGACTCAAGCCAAGACCGACTACGATATCGAACAACTGCTTTCCCAGCCGACCGCCGGAGCGGTGGCCACAGTCAAGGGCCTGAAAGGAGACTTCATGGTGCTGGGCGTCGGTGGTAAGATGGGCACTTCCCTGGCGGTCATGTTGCGCCGCGCCTTGGATGAGGCGGGTAGTGCGGCCAAGGTTTACGGTGTTTCACGCTTCAGCCGGCCCGAAGCCAAGGCCGATCTGGAGAAATTCGGGATCATTCCGGTGGCCTGTGATCTGGCTGATCCCGAGCAGGTGGCCGCTTTGCCCGAAGTGGCGAATGTGCAATATCTGGCGGGCCAGAAATTTGGCACGGCCGGCGCACCGGATGAGACGTGGATTCAGAACACGATCGTGCCCTCGCTGGTGGCGCGTAAATTCCGCAAGTCCAAGATCGTGGTTTTTTCCACCGGATGCGTTTACCCCTTTGTGCCGATCAGCGGACCGGGCGCGGACGAATCTACTCCCGTCGCATTTCTCGGTGAGTATGCCAGCACCTGCGTGGGCCGCGAACGGGTCTTCACCCATTACTCGCGGAAATACGGCACGCCGCAGTTGATCTATCGGCTCAACTATTCGGTCGAGTTGCGCTACGGCGTGTTGGTGGACATCGCTATGAAAGTGCTGAAGGGTGAGGCGGTTGATGTGACGATGGGATCCTTTAATTTGATCTGGCAGGGTGATGCCTGCGCCCGGGCGATCCAGTGCTTAGACCACGTGGCCAGTCCGCCGAAACTCCTCAATGTGACTGGATCGGAAAAGATATCGATCCGGTCAGTGGCCGAGAAATTCGGCGAATTGCTGGGTAAACCCGCGATTATCACTGGCACCGAGGCGGAATCCGCCTGGATCGCCGACGCACGTGAATCGATCCGACTTTTCGGTCCGGTGGAGACCTCCTTGGAATCAATCATGAAAATGGTGGCTGACCACCAGTTGGCAGGTGGCAAGCTGCTTGGCAAACCCACCCACTTCGAAACCCGCGACGGAAAATTCTAACCGTGGATCTGCGTAAACATCTCCAAGCCGGCCATGTCATCCCGGCGCAACCACTGGCCTTGGATGACCAGCGTAAGTTCTCCGAGCGCCATCAGCGTGCGATCACCCGATATTACATGGCCTCCGGCGTCGGTGGTCTCGCGGTCGGCGTGCATTCCACGCAGTTCGAAATCCGCGAACCGCAACACGGTTTATTCAAACCGGTCTTGGAACTCGCCTCGCGCACCATCGATGAAGAGTTGGCCCGTGCGCCGCGCCCGTTTATCAAGATTGCTGGTTTGTGCGGACGCACCGAACAGGCCCTGAGTGAAGCGGAGACCGCCCTCGGCTACGGTTATCAAGCCGGCCTGCTAAGTCTCGGTGCTTACAAGAATGATACCGAGGAAGCCATGCTCGCGCATTGCGCCCGGGTCGCTGAGACGATTCCGGTGATTGGGTTTTATCTGCAACCTTCAGTGGGAGGTCGGTTGTTGGGTTACAGCTTCTGGCGTAAATTTGCCGAGATCCCCAATGTGATCGCGATCAAGATGGCACCGTTCAATCGTTATCAGACGATTGATGTAGTGCGGGCCGTGACCGAGAGTGGCCGGGATGATATCATTCTCTACACGGGTAATGATGATAACATCGTGGTCGATCTCTTCACGCCGTTTACCTTCGACGTGCAGGGCAAATCGGTGACTCGGCGGATCGAAGGTGGCCTGCTCGGGCACTGGGGCGTTTGGACGCATGCTTCGGTAAAGCTGCTGGAGGAGATCAAGACCGCGCGCAAGAGCAGCTCGATCGATGCGGCGTGGCTGGACAAGGCGATCGCCGTCACTGACATGAATGCGGCTTTGTTCGATTCGGCGAACAAGTTTGCCGGCTGTATCCCGGGCATCCTTGAGGTGCTTCGCCGCCAGGGACTCGTGCCATCGATCAACTGTCTGAATCCGCATGAAGTGCTGTCACCCGGGCAAGCCGAGGAACTGGACCGGGTCTGCCGCGCTTATCCTTCGCTGATTGACGACGCCTTTATTGCGGCGCACCGCGATTCGTGGTTGGCTTGATTCCATGAGCACACGCACCACCGATCTGCCGCAATCCTGCGAGGAGTTGCTGGCCCAGATGATTTCATTTGAAACGGTCAATCCAATGTTTGGCGGACCGGTCGGCGGCGAAGAAAAACTGGTGGGGCATTTGGAAAAGCTCGCGATGGCATGGGGACTGCAAACCCGGCGGATGCCAGTTTCGACCGGACGTGATAATCTATTCATCTCCGTGGTCGTTAATCCCGATGCCCCCTGGCTGCTATTCGAGAGCCATGTGGACACCGTGAGCACGGTCGGGATGACGGTGGATCCCTTGATGGTGAAAGTGGTGGAGGGCCGCGTCTATGGGCGAGGGGCCTGTGATACCAAGGGGTCGGGCGCGGCGATGTTTTGGGCTTTGCAAAATTACTCCCGGCAAGTGCATCAGCCGCATAATGTCGGGCTGATCTTTGCCTTGGATGAGGAAGCCCGCATGACGGGCGCGAAGGCCTTTGCCGCGAATGAGCTGAAGGAATTTTTACCCAACCTGCGCGGCATGATTGTGGGCGAACCTACGCTGATGCGACCGGTAGTCGCCACAAACGGAGTGATTCGTTGGAAGACGATTACGCGGGGACGGGCGGCACATTCGTCCATGCCGGCCAAAGGCGATTCTGCGATCACCAAGATGCTGCGCGTGGTGGATGCGCTCGAATCGCGTTATGTGCCATCGGTCACTAAAAAACATCCGATGACCGGCTCGTCGGCCATGAGCGTGAATGTCATTCGCGGCGGCACCCAAGTGAATATTATCCCGGAATATTGTGAAATCGAATGCGACCGCCGCACGGTTCCGGGTGAGACCGAGGAACAGATTTGGGCGGAGCGTGACGCCGTGCTGACCGGTTTGGAGGTCGAGCACACGGCCCCCTATGTCGTGCCGGCGATGGGCGACGAATTGTCGCATGACTTCATGGCTGTGCTGCAGCCGATCTTAAAATCTCATAATCTGGATGCGAACGGGCGAGGGGAGCCCTATGTTACGGATGCCAGTCATTTCGGGGCCGTGGGTGCTCCAACGATTGTGATCGGCCCGGGCGATCTCGCCCAGGCTCACACCAAGGATGAATGGGTGACACAGGACCAACTCGCTCTTGCGGTTGAGGTTTACGGCGAAGTGATGGCGGCACCCCTTTGAGTCATGGCCCGGCCCACCCAGTCTGAATCCACGACTGCAATTAAGCAGGCCCTGGCTGCGGCCCGCCAAAGCAACGAAGTCGAACTGACGGCTTGGCTCCGACATCACCTACTCGAGCATGTGATGCCGTTTTGGGAACGTCATTCTACGGATGAATTTGGCGGCATCGTAAACTGCCTGAGTGATACCGGTGAAGTGATGCTCACGGAAAAATGGCTGTGGAGCCAGTGGCGCGCGGTGTGGGTTTTCAGCCGGCTCTACAACACGATTGATCGCAATCCCAAGTGGCTGGAACGGGCACGGGGCATCGCGGAGTTTTGTCTCCAAAACGGTTGGCTCGAGCAGGAGCAAGGGTGGGCCTTGTTACTCGCTCAGGATGGCAAGATCCTGCGTCGGCACGAAAGTATCTATACCGATGGGTTCGCGGTTTACGGTTTGGCGGAACTCTTTCGGGCCACCAAGTCTCCACACTATCGTGAATGGGCCATTCGCACGGCAGATGCGGCCATGGCCAAAATCAAATCACCTTACGATCAACTTCCGCACTTTCCCTATCCCATTCCTAGTGGCGCCAAGGTCCATGGCGTGCCGATGATCTGGTCGCAGGTTCTGGCCGATGCAGGCGAGCAGCTCGGCGAACCGCGGTATCTGGGAGCGGCGCGGAAATTTTCAGAGGAAATCTTCCGCGATTTCTATCAGGCAGAAATCGATCGTGTCGTGGAGTTTGTGCCGGAAAGCGGCGGGGTTTATCCGGGTCTGCAGGGAGCCGCAACGGTGCCGGGTCACGTGATTGAAGATATGTGGTTTCAATGGCATATTTTTCGGCAAACCGGCTGGAAGGATGCGCCGCGGGACCTCGCGCTACGTTTGATTTTGCGCCATCTTGAATTGGGTTGGGATTCCAAGCATGGCGGCATTCTACTCGCAATTGATCGCGAGGGCCGCGACGAGGTCGGCTGGAAATTTGCCGACACCAAATTGTGGTGGCCACAGACCGAGGCCTTGTATGCGACCCTGCTCGGTTGGTGTGAAACGGGTGATTCCGCCTATTTCGATTGGTATGAGAAACTGTGGCAGCTTTGCCTCAATCACTACGTGGATTGGGATAATGGCGAATGGCGGCAGAAGCTGAATAATGATCTGACACCCATGAGAGGGGTCGTCGCCCTGCCGGTGAAAGATCCATTTCATCTGCCACGTGCATTGATCCTGCAAATCGAATTGCTTGAAGCGCGCCAGCGACAACAGTGAGTCCCTGCGCATGAAACTCGGACTCGGCCTCTACCGTCACCAACTCAACGACGAACATTTTCGCTTTGCGGCCCAGGCGGGCTGCACAGCGCTGGTCATCCACATGGTGGATTACTTCAACCAAGCCAAGGCCAACAAGGTCGGCGACCAACCTACCGGCGACCTCCACGGCTGGGGGCGGGCGGGGGACCCGGACCAACTTTGGGAGCAGGGCTTTCTCGAAGACGTCGTCAAGCGGGCCAAGGCCCACGGATTGGAAATCGCAGCGATTGAGAACTTCGATCCCGCCCACTGGCATGACGTATTGCTCGATGGTCCGCGCAAGGCGGAACAGTTGGAAAATATCAAGACCATGATTCGTCGCGTAGGCGCGGCGGGGATCCCATGCATCGGTTATAATTTCAGTCTGGCCGGGGTGGCCGGTCGCACCCGGGGAACCTATGCGCGCGGTCAAGCCGAGGCGGTGGGGATGGAAGGTCCGGTTGATGATCCGGTTCCCACCGGTTTGGTCTGGAACATGCAGGTGGCGGAGCAGCTCGGCCCCGGCACGATGCCGCCGTGCACGCATGATCAGCTGTGGGCGCGATTGAATGATTTTCTGACTGCGGTGCTCCCGGTTGCCGAAGCTAGTGGGGTAACACTGGCAGCCCATCCCGACGATCCACCGATGCCGACGATCCGAGGCACCCCACGCTTGGTTTATCAGCCGCAGCTATACCAGAAGCTGATTGATCTGGTGCCGAGCCCGTCGAACCAACTGGAGTATTGCCTTGGCTCACTCGCCGAGATGACCGAGGGCGATATTTACGACTGCACCGACAGCTATGCGGGGCAGGGGAAACTCGCCTATGTGCATTTTCGCAACGTCCGCGGCAAGGTGCCGCATTACAAGGAAACCTTTGTCGATGATGGTGAAATCGACATGCTCCAGATCGTGCGCATCCTGCACCGTAATCATTTCAAAGGAGTATTGATTCCCGATCATGCGCCCCAGATGACCTGCGACGCTCCATGGCATGCCGGCATGGCTTTTGCCCTCGGCTATATGCGCGCATTGCTCCAACAGGTAACCCGCGAAGCAAACCAAACATGACACCTACGCCCTTTTCACTTTCCGGCCGCACGGCCCTCATTACCGGTGGTGGCTCCGGTATTGGACTTGCCACGGCCAAATGTCTGGCGGCCTGCGGCGCAAAGGTGATCTTGGCTGGTCGCCGTGAAAAAGAACTCAACGATGCGGTGGCTGAGATCGGCCGCTCAGCGGTGGCTCAAGTGATGGATGTGACTGATACGGCCTCATTGCCGGGGCTCGCTGAGTCACTCAAGGCTGCGCATGGTCCGATTGGGATTCTGATCAACAACGCTGGTATCAATGCCAAGAAGGCATTTGTCGATACGACGGAAGAAGATCTTCTCCGGATTTTTCAGACCAATGTGGTCGGCGGACTTGCCCTGACCCGAGCCTTGCATCCGCAGTTAAAAGCGAGCGGCACAGGCTCGGTGATGTTTATCAGCTCAATGGCCGCGTTGTTTGGTATCCCATGGGTGTCGGCTTATTCGATTTCCAAGTCCGCCTTGACCGGTGCCGTGCGCACCCTCGCGATAGAATTCGGGCCAGATAAAATCCGGGTGAATGCCGTGGCCCCGGGTTGGATTGACACGGCCATGTCGCGCAAGGCCTTCGAAAGTGATCCGCAGCGGAAGCAAAAAATATTGAGTCGCACCCCGCTGGGCGAACTCGGCGATACTTCCGATATTGGCTGGTCGGTGGCCTATCTTTGTTCACCCGCCGCCAAGTTTATCACCGGAACCATTGTGCCAGTGGATGGTGGCGTGAGTATTGGATTCTGAAATGAGTGCCGAACCTTACACGCAATTTTTCGATTTGCAGGTCAACGGTTTTGCCGGCGTGGACTTTCAACAACCCGGTATTGATCACGCAGCTTTGACCAAGGCCGTGGATGGTTTGTTGGCTCATCGGACCGACCGGATTCTCTTTACGCTCATTACGGATCGCATCGATTCGCTTTGCGCCAAGCTCGCCAACATTGAAAAGCTATGTGCCGCCGATCCGAAATTGCGCCGGATGATTGTGGGTTATCACATCGAGGGTCCCTACATGAGCCCCAAGCCCGGTTACCACGGAGCGCATGATCCGGCTTTGATGAAGGCCCCCGACACAGCCGAGTTTGATCGGCTGCAAGACGCGGCCAACGGGAATATCCGCTTGATCACGCTCGCGCTGGAACAACCGAATTCGGCGGAGTTCATTCGGCACATTACGCAGCGGAATGTCGTGGCCTCGATCGGCCATTCGGAGGCAGACGATAAGCAGATTGACGAGGCGATTGCCGCCGGACTCACGATGTGCACGCACCTCGGCAACGGGATTCCGGTGCTGTTGCCCCGTCACGACAACGTGATGCAACGCCTGCTCGCGCGCGATGAACTTTATGCGGCGTTTATTCCCGACGGAATTCATATTCCCGGTTCCATTCTGCAGAATTTCGTGCGCGCCAAGCCGCGGGAGAAAGTGATTTTCACGACGGATTGCATGTCGGCGGCCGGGGCGGGGCAGGGCCGTTTTCGCATCGGCCGTTTCGAGGTGGATGTGGGGGCGGACGGTGTCGTGCGCGAGCCGGGAAAACCCAATTTCGCGGGCTCATCGCTGACGATGGACGCGAGTCTGATCAATATTCAAAAGTTCCTGGGTTGGTCGGAAGCCGAGGCTCGTGAGGCCAGCGGTGTCCGCGTGGCTCGCAGTTTGGGACTGGCGAAGTAGGGGCGAAAATTCGGCTAGACGGGAGTCAGGTCCAACAGATATCGGCGGGACTGCGCAATGCATTGCGCAGCAACCAGCTTTTGGTCATACCTGCACTGGGCATGCTGCAATGGTGCCACCCGGTTCAATTCCCCCATTGATTCTGAGCCATAGGGCATGGCGACTACCCCCACAATGACTATAGAATACTTCACGCTCGCGTGCTATTTTGGGCTCCTGATTCTCATTGGCGGCATATTTGCCCGGTTTAACCGAAACTTAAGCGATTTCACGCGCGGCGGCGCCCAGTGTTCGTGGTGGCTGGTGGGCGTGAGTTCGTTGATGGCGGGAATCAGCGCATTCACGTTCACGGGTAACGGCTCGGCAGCCTATGATGCCGGTCCGACGTTTTTGATCATCTATTTGGCGAACATCCTTGGCTATGCGATCGGGGCCTTTTACCTAGCGCGGCGTTACCGGCAGTCGCGGGCTCTGACCTCGGCCGACGTGGTGCGCGCACGATTCGGTCCCGGCGTGGAAAAAATCTACATCGGCGTGAGCGTGCTGCAGGCGCCTTTTGGTGCGGCGGTGCAATTGTGGTCGCTGGCGGTGTTTGTGCACGCGGTGTTCGGATTGCCGTTGTTGCCGTTGATCGTGGTGATCGGATTAGTCACGATTTTTTATTCCGCTTCGGGTGGGATGTGGGGGGTGATGGCTACAGATGTGTTACAGGGCACAGTGTTGTTTGGCGTCACCTTGCTGGTGGCTGCACTCTCGTTGCATGCGGTCGGTGGCTGGGCGGGATTTTTCGAGCATTGGAGTGATCCGGCAGTGGCGGAGGACTTTCGCTGGATTAAGGCGGAAGGTCAGTTTCCCCAAAATCGGTTTACGGGCCCATGGATGATCGTGGTGTTTATCATGCAACTGGTCGGGCAGATTCACCTCGGTGCTTCGAGCAAGTTTTTGTCGGCCAAAGACGGACGCGAGGCATCAAAGGCGGCGGCATTTGCGATGGGGTTGATGGCGCTGGGCAGCGTGATTTGGTTCGTGCCGCCGATGGTTGCCCGTTTTATTTACGAACCCCTGGTGGGCGCGATCGCGATCAAGGACCCAGCGACGGCCGCCTATGCGGTGGCGGCGCGGGAGCTGCTGCCGAAGGGGCTGATGGGAGTGATGATCGCGGCCATGTTTTCCGCGACGATGAGCAGCATGGACATGGGGATGAACCATTTGACGGGCATTATCGTGCGCAATTTGGTGCCGGGGCTCAGGTCACGACTTGGTTGGGCGCCCTTGAGCGAGCAGCGACAAGTGTGGTGGTGCCGTGGCATCACGACGTTGCTCGGGGTGCTTATCATCGGATTGAGCCTGATGCTCGCGCAGCAAAGCCGGTTCATCCTGTTTGACGCGTATTTGTTTTTTGCGTCGATCGTGAATTTTCCGGTGTTTCTGCCTTTGCTGGCCGGGATATTCATCCGGCATCTGCCTCGGTGGGGGTTTTTGTTCATGATGATGACAGCGGCTGTGCCTGGCATCGTCTCGTTGGCGCAGGAGCATTTGGGCGGCCCGGCGTGGACGATCCAGGAGCGGGGGGGCTGGGGATTGCTTTGTTTCATCGTGGCGTTGGTGATATGCTTGGTGATGGCGCGAAGATCCCCGGCGGGGTATCGGGCGCGAGAGGATGAATTTTTTGCCACTATTAACCGGCCCGTCGATTTCGCCAAGGAGGTAGGCAAGGATCGCGATGCAGAGCAGGCCTCACTGATCGGTTGGGTGATTTGCGGCAGTGGCGCGTTGTTCTTGTTGTTCCTGATCCCTGGCAACCCGTTCGTGCAGCGACTGGCGATCGCGGCCTTGGCGACCTTCATCTGTGGGATCGGCGGGTTGCTCGTGTGGACGGCGCGACAGGCGCGCGCCCGCGGCGCCGCGGGGTCTTGAGGATGCTCTTGCCCTTGCAAACGACCCGGTCAGGCTCGTTTCCGATGCATCGTGTGACCCTCAAGGCGGTGGCGCAAGCCGCGGGTGTAAACCCCTCGACCGCATCGCTGGCATTGCGCAACTGCTCAAGGATATCGCAGGCGACCAGAGACCGTGTGATGGATGTGGCGCGGCGAATGGGGTATCGTCCGGATCCGGTGTTGGCGGCGCTCAATGCCTACCGGCTGGGTTTGCAAGCTCCGGTGGCGGGAGTGGCCACATTGGGTTGGCTGGAGATGCACCAAGGACCGCGACCGGCCTTTGTCTCCCGCTATCTTGCCGGGGCGAAAGGGCGGGCGCGGGAGTTGGGCTTTACGGTGGATGAGATCGCCTTGGACGGCACGCCGGTGGGGCAGCAGCGGGCGGCGCGCATCCTGCTCGCGCGGGGAATCCGCGGATTAATCATCCCGCCGGTCAGTCATGGCATGGTGTTGTCGGATTTTCCCTGGGATAAGTTCTCATCGGTTTCTTTCGGTTACTCACTGGCGAAACCTGAGCTCACGCGGGTGACCTTTGATCACGTGAGCGGCATGTCGCACCTGTTGATGGAATTGCAGTTGCTCGGCTACCGGCGCGTGGGACTGCATATCACGAATGACAGCGATGCGACGGAGCGCACCGGGCAGGTGCAGATCCCGCGTATCTTGGAGGGAGCATATCTGTCCGAATACCGTCGGTTATTCGGGCCGCCGCCGCCGGTTTTTTATCAAACCGGCGCCCAGGCCCGGCAGGCATACTTGCAATGGGTGAATAAGCAGGGGCTGGATGCCATTGTGCTGCACGGGAAGACGGGTCTCGAGGATGCATGCGCGAGCGGGCTGCGCATCCCCGAGGACATCGGGGTGGCCGTGAGTATTTTCAACCCCGAGGTGCCGTTCTTCGCGGGAATTGATCAGAACGATCACGCCGTGGGCCAGCAAGCGGTGGACACGCTCGATGGTTTGCTGCGGCACAATACCTGCGGCGAGCCGGTGAATCGGATACGCGTGCTCGTCTGCGGGCGTTGGCAATCGGGGGAATCCGTAACCTGGCAAAAGCAAACCCAGGAGCGGGCGCTTTTGCGCCGGGCCGCACCGGCACGGCGGTGAAACCGGATTAAATCGCCGGGAAAGGATCGTTGTGGCGTTGCATCCACTCGTCCAGCAGGCGGCGGTGTTCGTCCAGCACGGCGGCGTGGTTGAAGTCGTTTTTAAGGTCGCGCATTTCGCCTGGATCGAGATCGAGGTCGAAAAGCTGTTCGGAATTTTTCCCGCTTGAGTAGCGAATGTATTTGTAGCGCTCGGTGCGGAGCATGCGGCCGCGCACACCGCCGGACTCGCCGAAAACGGGGGCGAGGTCGTTTTGGCTGACCACGAAGGGATGGCCGCGCGCAGCGGGCCGGCGCTCCACAAGAGGCCGAACGCTGCGGCCCGCGAAATCGACGGGCTGGGGAATACCGGCGTAGTCATAGACCGTGGCAAAGAAATCGAGGTTGGTGCACACGAGATTGCGGGCGTCACGCCGGCCGCCGGCAAAGCCGCCGGGAGGGCGCACGATGAAGGGCACGCGGACGACTTCGTCGTAGAACAGCGTCTTTTGATTCCACTGGTGCGCGGCCGAACCATCGCCGTGATCGCTGCTGAAAATGATCAGCGTATCGCGGTCCTGCCCGGTTTCATCCAACGTCGCGAGCACCCGACCGAGGGTGGCATCGGCCATTTCGATCAAACGATAATAACCCCAGAGGTATTGACGCCAGCGACCTTCGTCCCAGCCGCGAGTGGGGTAGGTGCGCATAGAAGCGAGGGATTGAAGCTGGCGAATCACTTCGGGCTCTCCGTCGGGGATGGCAAAGTTTGCGGGTAAGGGAGGGCAATCTTCTGGCGGCGGCGGCGCGGACAAGGCACCGTTGGGCAGAGTTTCATCCAAGCCATTCAGCCGGCGCGCCCATTCGCATACGTCATGGGGATTGACCAATGAGGCCACGAGGAAGAATGGCTGTTCGTGCTTCTGGCGCAGAAATTTTTCGCAAGCCGCAGGCAGGGCGGGATCAGTGCCTTTGGGTGCAACGTTCTCGACATAGTCAAAACCATGCCATGCCCCATCGTGCGGGTCGTGCGGAATGTGCCATTTGCCCACGTAGCCAGTGGTGTAGCCGTCATGGCGCAATTGCGGACTGAGTGGCACCGCTCCGATGGGGTGCTGGCGGGTATTGTAGGTGACCGTGGTCTCGTGTGGCATGCGGCCGGTGATCCAACTGGTGCGCGAAGGCACGCAGATGGGGTTGGTGCAATAGGCGCGATCGAAGGTTACGCCTTCGCGCGCAAGCCGGTCCATGGCGGGAGTGCTGAGCCAGGGATTACCGGCATTACTCATGGCCGCGGCCGATTGTTGATCGGTCCAGAGGTAAAGAATGTTGGGTCGAGGGGCGGCCTGGGGTTGCCCGGTTGTGATTCGGGGAATCAGGGTTGAAGCTAGGGCACCGGCGGCGGTGGAGCGGATGAAGTGGCGACGGTTCATGGCAAAAATACACAACTCAGGCCATGTGCATGGCCCGGACCTCGGTCACGCCATGTTGCAGCGGTTTTCCGATTCGAAAGCGATGAAACTCTGCGATCATCAACGCGCCCAGTCGGCGGCGTTCCGGACCGAGCGAACCAGCAATGTGCGGGGTGAGCACGACATTGGGCAGGGTGTATAGTGGAGAGTCGGCCAAAGGCGGCTCGGGATCGGTCACGTCGAGCACGGCCTGCAAGTCTGGGCGCGCGCCGAGCACGGCGCACAGCTCGCCTTCCTTCACCAAGGCGCCGCGCGAAGTGTTAATGAACGTGGCCCCGGGACGCATACTGGCGAGCAAACGACCGTTGATCAGTCCGAGGGTCTCGGGTAGTCGAGGAGCATGGAGACTAACGACGCTGGAAGTGGCGAACAGTTCCTCTAACGAGAGCGATCTGATACCCAGCGCAGCGGCGTCAGCAGCAGAGACAAATGGATCGTAGGCAGCGATCTCGACTTCGAACGGGCGTAAACGATCGACGACCAGACGGCCGATGGCGCCGAGAGATACGAGGCCCACGCGCGATTGATAAGCGCCATCGGCGACGATGGCGCCACGGTCAAACGACTTGGTCTCCCGGGTGCGACGGGCGGTGGCCCACACCCGTTTGAGTCCCATGAAAATAGCGGCGATCGTGTATTCCGCCACGGGCACCGCATTGGCCGCAGCAGCGGAACTCAGTGTGATGCCTCGCTGCCAGAATGCCGGTGTAACGAAGTGGCGCACGCTGCCCGCCGCATAGAATACCGCGCGGAGCCGAGGGAAACGCGCCAACATGGACTCATTCAACACCGGAGCCCGCCAACTGGTGAATAGCACATCGACCTCACACGTCCACGGATGGTCTGCGCCCAGCAACTCATCTGCGGAGAGCGGGGGGTGGGCGAGCCGGGCATGGCGATTGACCTCGGCCACGGCGGCGGCCCCGTAAACTTCGTCCAGAATATCGGAAGGAACGACAAAAGCCGCGGTCAAGGCTGTCGTTGAATCGGACATGGGAGATGATGACCCCTGGGCAGCGGTGACGCCCCGGGAATACGGTTGCCCAATCAGAACCGATACCGCAGCCGGGCGAGGAAGGAAGCGGGGGCACCGGGGCGCACAGATGTGCGCGAGCTGACCGCCTCGATATAGTCTTCGTTCAAGGCATTGCGGATGATGAGGTCCGTTGACCAATTGCGGTGGCTGTAACCGAGGCTCAGATCAACCCGCGTGTAGCCGGGGACGATGAAGGAATTGTTGGCGTCGCCGGTGCGGTCGGTGGCATTGATGACGCCAAGACCGAACCCCATACCTTTGAGTTTGCCGCCTTGGAGGGTATACTTGTTCCAAAGTGAAAACGTCCTGTCGGGAGTGTTGGGCAGGCGCAGACCGATACGCGCGGGATTCGCATCGCCGCTGACCTCGGCGGTAATGAAGGACGCGGCCCCAAGAATCTGCCAGCCAGGCAGCGGATTGGCGGTCAGGTCCAGTTCCACGCCCTTGCTGGAACTTTCACCTGATTGGATGCGAAAGCCTTGTCGATTGGGATCTTCTTGCAGAACGTTGCGCTGCACCAAGTCGAAGTAGCTGACCGTAAGGGCCACACGTTTTTGGGCGAATTCGAAGCGCGAGCCGACCTCGAAGAGCTCTGATTGCACCGGGTCGAAGGTGGTGCCGTCCGGATCAGCCGTGGTTGAGGGCACTTGGATTTCTGAACTCACGGCGTAGAGCGAGACACCTTCGCGCGGAAGCCATACGAGGCCGTAGCGAGGATTTGGAGCTCGACCGCCTTCGCGACTGGAGGAGCCGTTGCGGTAGTTGCGGCTGTAGGAATCAAAATCGGCCCAGCGCGCGCCTGCAATCACGGACAGTTTTTCGTCGAAGAAGAAGGCCTGCTCCTGCACGTAATAGTCGCGATACCATGTGTCGGTTGCGTTGTTGGAGAAGGGGCTGAAAGTGCCGGGCAGGGCGACGCCACGCATGGGGTTTTGAACCGAGATGGCGGCGAGGCTTGCACGATCGACTGCGCCACCGGTGAGGTTCCAACCGTATTCGAAACCGACCAGCAGTTTGTGGCGGATGTTGGTCGTTTGGAAATCGAAGAGCAGGTCGGTCTGGAAATATTGGTTATCAACGTAGTTGTCCTGTCGCGATACGCGTCGGTTGACGGACTGGCCATTGGCGGTGACGCCGGTCTGGTTGACGATATCGCCGATTTCATCGGTGCGATTGTCGCGGAAGGCGACCCGGGCGGAAAAATGCGAGCCGCGAGTGTAAAGTGCCTCATAACGTTGAGTGAGCGACTCCACGTCATTGTAGGCGAAGGGCTCGCCGTAGTAAGTCTCAGGGCCGACGTTGAGCGGCGCGGTGCCGTAGGCCAAGATGCCATCGTAGGGGCGGCGTTCGTCCCGGAGGTATTCCCATTCGGCGAGTAGTCGTAGCTCGGGCGTGACCTGGAAGCTCACGATCGGCGAGGCGAAAGTGCGCTGGATGTAAAAGGTGTCGATATAGGAGCCGGAGTCCTGCCACGCGCCGGTGAGGCGATAGTTGAGGCTGGTGCCGCCGAGCGGTCCAGTGGTGTCTAGCACTGCGCGTTTAAAGTCATCTGCGCCCACTTGGGCTTCTAGCTCGGTGGCGGCCGTGGGCAGGGGCAACTTGGAGAGAATGTTCATCGCGCCGCCCGGAGACGTGCGGCTCATGATGACGGAGGCCGGGCCTTTGGCCACCTCGATGCGATCAATATTGGCTGTATCGCGTGGTGCACGGCCAGTGTCACGAAAGCCGTTTTTGAAGGGGATGCCCGTGGTGAATCCGCGCATTTCGAAACGATCACCACGAGAATTGTTGCCCTCGGTGACTCCGCTGGTGTAACGCAGTGCATCAGCCATGACGAGGGCCTGCTGGTCGGAGATGAAGGAATTGTTGACGACTTGGATGGACTGGGGCGTCTTGCGAATCTCAGTGTTGGTCTTGGTGCCGGACACAGAGTTCTCAGCGCGGTAGCCTTCGTCGAAGTTAGAGGAAACCGTGAAAGGCGATAATTGCATGACCTCGGAGGAGGCCGATTCGGTTTGGTTGATCGTGGTCTGCGCTGACAAGCTGACGCTGGCCAAAGCAAAAAGCGCAATATCGGCCGTGCAACGAGCAAGGTAGGTTTTCATGGGTGGGGTTGGTTTAGGGTGGGGGGACTTCCACCGGGGTGGATTCAAGAGCACGGGTTGTGAAGGCTACTCTGGCGGAATTAAAGCCCCTCCTCGTTCACTCTATTGCGCAAAACCGAGATTCATGCGTGCGTTCAACGTGTTGTCGCGGCATCGCCTACTTCCTCAAGGGCACTGTCACGCTGGGTAGTGGCGGCCTACTGATTCCGACTAGCTTGGATTGTCATGCTTGGAAGCAAGTCCACAACTAGGCAACTAGGGATCAACGAAGCGCGAAATTCTCGCATTTGCTTTTTAAAAGTTCGTTGATCGAAGGTGGCAGGTCCGCTCTGTATTTATACATAGTCGGCAAAACGGCCAACAAAAAAGCCCCGCAAGTCATTGCTTACGAGGCTTTAAAAATTGGGTGCAGGGGTCAGATTTGAACTGACGACCTTCAGGTTATGAGCCTGACGAGCTACCAGACTGCTCCACCCTGCATCAAAGGGAGGGGCAACGTGCTCAGGGGAATGTTACGTGTCAATGGCTTTTTGAGGGTTTCCCGAATTCACGCTTGCCAGAGGCGGGTCGGGTCTCTGTTTTTGACCGCTCTGTCAGTAAAACCAACAAACTAAAACCATTAGATCGATCGCAAGGCGGCCCATTGGCCGGCCTGTGTTATCGTCAGGATACATAGATCATATGAACGTCACACCAAAAGACCTGCTCGATGCCGGCGTGCATTTCGGGCACCAGACCAAGCGTTGGAATCCCCGCTCGAAGCCCTTCGTCTTCGATCACCGCCAGGGTATCTCCATCATCGACCTCGGCAAAACTTTCGAGGCCCTTAAGAAGGCCTACGCCTTTGTTGAGGACACTGTCGCCAACGGCGGCAACATCCTCTTCGTCGGCACCAAGAAGCAGGCGCAGGAAATCGTCCGTGAGGCCGCTTCCTCCGTCAACATGCCGTTCTGCGTCGATCGTTGGCTCGGCGGCACGCTGACCAATTACGAGACCGTCAAGAAGTCCATCGCCAAGTATAAGAAATACCAGCAGATGGAAACCGATGGCGAACTCGCCAAGTTCTCCTCCAAGGAGCAGGCCGCCATCAAACGTGAAATGGGCCGCATGCAGCGCAATTTCAATGGTATCATCGACATGGACGGCATGCCTTCCGCGATGTTCATCGTCGACGTCAACCACGAGAAGATCGCGGTGGCCGAAGCCGATCGTTGCGGCATCCCCAGCATCGGTCTGGTGGACACCAATTCCGATCCTTCACTGCTGACCCACGCGATCCCCGGCAATGACGACGCAGTCAAGTCCCTGCGCATCATCGTCGAGACGATTCTTGAAGCCGTGCAAAATGGTCTCAGTCAGCGTGACACCCGCCGCGCCGCTCGTGGTGCCGCCGATCTGAAGTCTGCCACGGCCGCCGTGGCCGCGGCCGCCGGTATTGACACGACGGTGGCCCCGGTTGCTGACGTCGACATCGACGACGACATTGACGCCGACACCGAAGACGCTCCAGTGGTCAAGAAGATCACCCGCACCAAGAAGGCTCCGGTCAAGGCCGAGTAATCCACAGATTTCGAAACGATCCAATGAGTAATCCCATCACCGCGAAAATGGTCAATGACCTGCGCGTCGCCACCGGCGCCGGGCTTCTTGACTGCAAAAAAGCGCTCACCGAGGCGAACGGCAACATTGAGGAGGCGAGCACAATTCTGCGTAAGAAAGGCGCCGCCTCCGCTGCCAAAAAGGCCGACCGTGACACCAAGGAAGGTCTCATCGAGAGCTACATTCACGTTGGCGGCAAAGTCGGCGTGTTGATCGAGGTCAACTGCGAGACGGACTTCGTGGCCCGTAACGAGGACTTCAAGGCCTTCGTCAAGGACCTCTGCCTGCAGATCGCCGCGGCCAGCCCGCGCGTTGTGACCCGCGAAGAGATGCCCGAGGACGAAGTGGCCAAGGAGCGCGAAATCGCCATGGCCCAAGTCGCCGGTAAACCTCCCGCCGCAGTCCAAAAGATCGTCGAAGGCAAACTCGAGAAATACTACTCCACCGTGGTTCTCCTTGATCAGCCCTTCGTCAAGCAGCCCGAGAAAACGATCAAGGAAATGCTCACCGAGCGTATCACCAAAATCGGCGAGAATATCCAAATCCGCCGTTTCGTCCGGTTTCAGCTCGGCGCCTGATTCCGCGATCAACGTTGCGATTCTTTCCCAACGCTCCACTCATTGAGTGGAGCGTTTTTATTTATGAAAGTTACCCGCATCCAAATCATCCAGCGCGGCCTGAGCAACCGTTGTCCCAATTGCGGCGAACACACCTTGTTCAAGAAGGGCACCTTTTTTGAAACCAATTCAGAATGCCCAAACTGCGGGCTCAAAATTGAGCGGGATGAAGGGTTCTTCCTGGGATCGTTGTCCCTGAATTATGGCGTGACCCTGGTGTGCTTCCTGACGCCGGTCATGTTACTGGCCTATTTCAAGATTATTGGGGTGACACTTGCGATCGTCCTCGCGGGGGTAGGGGCAATCGGGTTTCCCGCCTTGTTTTACCGTTCTTCGCGCAGTTGGTGGCTGATGAACTACTATCTGTTCCTGCCGCATCACTTGCCGGCGAATCAGCGACCGGTGGCGGAAGATGAGGACGAGAATACGTGAGACTTGCCGATTTTCGGCTTCCGTTTTGAGGCATGGGCCCTACGTTTCGACCTTCCTGAACGGAGAGGTGGCAGAGTGGTCGAACGCGCCTGACTCGAAATCAGGTTTACCCGCAAGGGTAACGAGGGTTCGAATCCCTCCCTCTCCGCCATGCTACGCTCCAAGCAGCTTCGCATGGCACAGCCAGTTCTAAGTGGGATGAGAACCCGGGTTCGACGGAATCCTGCGGCAGCTGGATGGAGAAGGTGCGCGCAGAGCGCGAGTGCATAACACCCGGACTTAAGTCCGGCCAATCCCTCCCTCTCCGCCATGCTTCCATCTACGCCAAGGCCATGGCGGACAAGACGCTCCAAGCAGCTTCGCAAGGCACGGCCATTTGTCCTAGGGCTTCCAATCTGGAACGATGCCGGTGTAACCCTCGAGGAGTGTTTGCTGGTGTGCGGGTAAGCGGGCCTTGAGTCGTTCAACCGACTCGGGCAAGGCCCACGGCACGTCAATTTGGACGGTCTTGGGCCGGAATGCCATGCCGCAAGAGTAGCGGCGTTCGTTGGTCGGCAGATTGACGTGGATTGTCATGGCGGCGAACAGGAGGAGGTCGCCGGGCTCACTGATGAGCGGAACGTAGCCAGGGATGTCGGACTGGTTAAAGGGAGTTTCCTCACCGTCCCGGTATAAGAATATGCGGTCCTGATCCATGTGAAATCCCTCGGGCGGCTGCCAATCCGGGGTGTGGGAATATTCGATCACGGCGAGTCCGCTGCGATCGGGGTGGCTGCCATTAAGATAAAACCAACCGCCACTGGGCATGGAATAAAGATTCAGAAAATCATTGGCACTGGTTGGAGGACCCTTGCGATGACCGCGATGATCGGAATGCCATGCGCCCATTGGATCGCCGGGAGTGCGGAGAATGGCTGCTGAGCGGTGTAGGCAAAGTTGGCGGTCACCGAGCAGGGCGGCGCACAGATTCATATAGTCAGAATTGTCCACCAAGTCCCAGAGCGCGTGGGATTCTTCCGCAAAAGTCAGATGAAACTTGCCGTTGGCGGGTGGCAGGGTGCGTTCAGGATCGAGGGCCAGATCGATTTCTCCTTTAAGGCGGTCGATGAGGTCGGGACGGATCACGTTGCGGGCCACGCAGTAACCATAGGTGGCAAGGGCGTTTAGAACTCCGTCGTGGTCGGTCTTCTCAAAATAGATGTTATAGCTCATCTTTGGCTGAATCGCGACGGGCTCTGGGTATCTGCACTGGGTCGATTGGGTTTAGAAACGAATAATCGACTCATACCGGTCTACAAATCGTAGTGACAGGCGACTTGCTGGCCAGTTTCACCGGCGGTCCTCAGCAAGGGCATCTCAGTCTTACAGCGATCCGTCGCATGCGGGCAGCGCGGATGAAACGGACATCCACTGGGCGGATTGATTGGCGAGGGCACATCGCCTTGGAGCACGATGCGCTGCTTCTTGCGCTTGGGATCCGGTTCAGGAATCGCTGAGATCAATGCCCGGGTGTAAGGGTGCTTTGGCGCCCGGTAAATCGTGTCGGCATCGGCCAGTTCGACGATCCGGCCGAGATACATGATGGCGATGCGGTCGGAGACATGTTTCACCACCGCGAGATTATGCGCGATGAAAAGATAACTGAGCTTCATCTCACGCTGGAGATCGAGCATCAGGTTCAGCACTTGGCTCTGGATGGAAACATCCAAGGCACTGACTGGTTCGTCGCAGACGATCAACTTGGGCTCAAGGGCGATGGCGCGGGCAATGCCGATACGTTGACGCTGGCCGCCGGAAAATTCGAAAGGGAACCGTTCTGCTGCATTCGCGGGTAGGCCGACCTTCGCGAGGAGTTCACCCACGCGTTGCTTACGCCAGGCATCATCACCCATGCCGTGGATCACGAAAGGTTCCGCCACGATATCTCCGACGGTATGCCGTGAATTCAAGGATTCGACGGGGTCTTGAAATATCATCTGCAATTGCCGGCGATGAGCCTTTAGGGCCGCGCCTTTTTCGTGGGCCAGGTCCTGCCCTTGGAAAATGATCTTACCGTCGGTCGGTTTATGCAAACGCACGATCGATTTCCCGAGAGTGGATTTGCCGCAGCCGGATTCGCCGACCAGTCCGAGTGTTTCTCCCGGGGCCACGGTCAGATTCACACCGTCCACGGCGCGGCAACTTTTGCCGGCGCGTAAAAAGATGCCCTCCCGCACGGGGAAATGCATTTTCAGATCTATGACCTCGAGCAGCGGGGGTGTCTTTGGGTTGCTCATACCTTAAAGGGAGGGAGTTCACGCCAACGGTGGCAGGCCACGCGATGGTCCGGGCCGACGGATTCATCCGGCGGATGTTGAGCACAGATTTCAGCGCGGTAGGGACAACGATTTTGATAACGGCAGCCAACCGGCATATCTGCGAGACTCGGCACCATGCCCTCAATGGTCTGCAGTTTGGTTTTACGCTCATGTTCCAAACGGGGAATCGAACCGAGTAAGCCGCGCGTGTAAGGATGACTGGGCGATGCGAATATCTCTTCAACCGGTCCGGCTTCGGCGACCCGGCCGGCATACATCACGACCACATCGTCACACATTTCGGCAATCACCCCTAGATCATGTGTGATTAGCACAATCGCCATCCCCATTTCGTTTTGCAGCGATTGCATCAGCTCGAGGATCTGGGCTTGGATGGTTACATCAAGAGCGGTGGTAGGCTCATCTGCGATGACGACGGAAGGTTTGCACGCGAGGGCCATGGCAATCACCACGCGTTGGCGCATCCCGCCGGAAAGCTGATGAGGATATTCGCCGACTCGAACCTCGGGGGAGGGAATTCCCACCTTGTTCAGAATGTCGATCGACATGGCCAAGGCCGCGCGCTTGTCCTGCGTGCGGTGCAACAAGAATACTTCGCTCAGTTGCCGCCCGATGGTGTGCACGGGATTCAAGGCGGTCATCGGCTCTTGGAAAATCATGCCGATGCGCCCACCGCGGATTTTTAACATTTCCTCGGCAGGCACCTGCGTGAGGTCCTTACCGTCGAATAAAACCTGCCCGCCGGCAATTTTCCCCATGGGTTGAGGGAGAAGGCGCATCATCGAAAATGCGGTCACGCTTTTCCCGCAACCGGACTCGCCCACAATCCCAAGGGTGCGCCCGCGGTGCACCTGAAAACTGACGCCATCAACGGCGGTCAGGGTTCCATTGTCCGTATCGAAGGTGGTGACAAGGTCACGCACCTCCAACACGGGAGCATCAGTAGTGGGATTGGCTGAAGGGGAAGAAGCCACGGGTTATTCAGTCCAGCTTGTATTGATCGTAAACCTTTACCTCAGCTGGGAAGCTCTTGCCCGTCTTCATCGCCGCCTCGGTTTCCTTCTTGGCATCCTCATCGATCCAATAGAGCGCGTATTTGCTGAAACTGGTGGCGATCTTCAAGTTGCCGTCTTCCGGCACCTTCAGCCAGCGCCAGATACCGGTGCGTATGAAGGGAATGTTGAAACCCGGGGAGAACGAGGCGTCTTCATACATGAATTCCTCCATTTTGAAGGCCAGTTGTTTCATTTCTTCCAGATCCTCCGACTTGTCGTAGGCCTCAATCATGCGATCCAACTCAGGATAGGCAATGGACTGCAGATTGTTGGTCTGGGTTTTGGGTTTCCGGTCCGGGTTGACCGAACCATCGGGCAGGAAGGGCACATCGTAGGCATTGGCCGAGTGGTAGGTCTCCCAGTAGCGGGGAAACAATTCGGGGCCGACGTTAAAGGCGGAGAATTGAATCTCATGTTTCTTTTCCTGCACCTTTTTCCAAGAGGCGGTGCCGTCGAGCACTTCGACCCGTATATCCACACCCGCCTTGAGGGCTTCCTCCCGCAGGATGGTGAGCACGTCTTTCAAACTTTCATATCCGGTGGTTACTTGGAATGAGAGTTTGGTGCCGGCGTCGTTGACGAGGATGCCATCGGGGCCGCGCTTGGTGAAACCCGCTTTGGCGAAACTGGCTTGGGCTTGCTCTACCGAAAAGGTGCGGGAGCGGAGGGTCGGATGAGTGAACTCGCCATAGCCATCGGCCGTGGTCTGCATCCGGGTCCAATCACCACGGGAGAACTTCTCAATCACGAGTTCCCAATTCATGGCGTATTGCAGACCGACACGGATGTCGCGGTTGTCGAGCAACGGCACGCTTTCGTTCATCCACAGGCCGTAAGTGGGCCGCGGGATATCGTTAAAGAACTTCAGTTTGTGAATGTAGCCCTTTTGGACCTCGGGGGCACTGTCGGGCAGCTTGTCATACCAGTATTCCGCCAGCGACATGTTGAACCAGTCGATGTCACCCTTGCGGAAAGCTTCGAAGGCCTTCGCGGTGTCACGAATGACGGAGAGCCGGATCCGATCCGGATTGAAACGGTAATGGTAATACTTGTTGTCTTTGGCCCACCAGTCTTTGACACGGGTCAAAGTGATTGAGCGACCCTTGTCCACATCCTCTGGTCGGACAGTATAGGGTCCGGTGGAAGGGGCAAATTTCCATTGATAGCGCTCCGGGAAGTCCTCGCCAAATTCGGTATAGAAATGTTCCGGCGTAGGAGTAATTTCCAGACCCATCGCATAGATGTCGGGCCGCAACTCGGGTAGATGGATTGCGAAGGTGAGGTCATCGAAGCGGGTCACCCCGGCGTATTTTGTGCCGTAGAAATTGTTATACCAAGGGGCCTTGATGTTGGGGCTGCGGTAAAAGTAGAAATTGAAAAACACATCGTTGGTGGTGATGGGCACCCCATCATTCCACTTGGCCTTCGGGTTGATGTGCACGTAGACGGTCTTGGTGGCCTTATCGAGGGCCCAACGATCCGCAATGCCTGGATAGTAGTGAAACCCGTCCGCGGTCAGGCTGGTGTCATTAGGGTGCCGTTCGGCAAAGGGAATCGCGTTGTCGTCCAGAATCCACGGACGGAAACTGCCGTTGGAATCCGGTCCGACGGTCCGCAAAGTGCGCGGGAAATCCTGCACCCAGAAATTCATCATGCCACCCTTCTTGGCATTTGGCGAACCCAGGTCGGGTAGATCCATGCCGTCATCCCAAACCAGATCGGCGGGGATATCGGCGGGGGTCTTGTAATGGAAGAACTCGGGATGCGCGTCGTAGAAGGCCTTGGCGGCATCGCTGGTGCTGGTCTTGGGGGCCGTATCAACGGCTTCTTTCTTGCCGCAGGCACTGAGGAGGAGAGCCCCGGCCGCGAGCAGGCAGCTGAAAATCAAGTGGGTGGGTTTCAGTTTGTGCATAAATTTATTGGTAGGTGGTGAATTTCTTGGGATCGAAGGCCTCGCGCACAGCTTCACCAATGAATGTGACGAGGATCAGGATAAAAACGAGGGCGGCGAAGGCACTGGAAACAATCCATGGCGCCGTGGTGAGGGTCTGGGTGCCTTGCTTGAGCAGTTCACCCATACTCGGGGTGGGTGGAGGAAGTCCAAACCCGAGAAAATCGAGTGCGGTAATGGCCGTGATGGCTGAGACCACGGTGAACGGCATGAACGTAACGATGGTGGATATGGTATTGGGCAGAATGTGATGGAAAATGATTCGACCGGCTCCTGCGCCCAACACCGTGGCGGCCGCGGTATAATCACGGGCTTTTTCCCGGTAGGTGGCGGTGCGCATGTAATAAGTCATCGAGGTCCACGAGAATAACACCATGACGACCAGCAGCAGACCGATTCGAGCCGGGATGCTGAAAGTCGAGGGGACCACCGAGAAAAGAATGATCACCATGTAAAGGAACGGGATATTCGACCAGATCTCGATCAACCGCTGGACGATCAAATCAAACACCCCGCCATAGTAACCCATCAGGCAGCCAATCGTGATGCCGACGAGATAAGTCAGCACCATGAAGGCGAGGGAGAAAAAGATCGCGATGCGGAAGCCGTAAAAGAGCCGGGCGAAGATATCGCGCCCGGTGGTGTCGGTGCCGAGCCAGTGGCCCGCCGGGCCGTTCATCCAACTAGGCGGGGCCGGCTTGAAGACGTTTTCGTAAGGGGTGTTTTCGTTGGGCCCGTAGGCGACCGGAGCCAGCAGCACCCAGTCACCCTTGTTCTCCGCGCGAAATTTGGCCTGCAGGTCGCGATAGTTGGTTTCGTATTTATAATCGAAGCCGAAGGTATTGCCGGGCAGGTTGGCCCCATAGGTCGGGAAATACCAATGTCCTTCGTAACGAACGAGCAGGGCACGGTTGCTGACCAATAATTCTCCGATCAGGGAAACCACGATCAGGCCGACCAGGATCATGAAAGACCAATAACCCCGCTTGATGGAGCGGAAGCGGCGGAGTTTGCGAACGGTAAGCGGGTTGAGGGCCATGCGTCGGGGGCGTTACTTGAAACGAATGCGCGGATCGATCAATGCGACCAAGGCATCGGAAATGATGTTGCCGAGGAGAAGAAGTAAGCTGGCGATAAAGATGATGCCCATGACGACCGGGTAATCCCGGTCAAAAATGGAGGACAGGCCCAGCAAGCCGAAGCCATTGATATCGAAAATTGTCTCGATCAAAAATGACCCGGTCACCAGCAGGGTGATATTCTGGCCGAATGTGGTGGCGATGGGGATCAGCGAGTTGCGCAGGGCGTGCTTGAGCACGGCTTGGCGAAACGAAACCCCTTTGGCGATGGCGGTGCGGATGTAGTCCGCCGCCAGATTGTCCATCAGATGGTTCTTCATTAGCAGGGTCGTCACGGCGAAGCTGCCGACGAGGTAACAGATCAAGGGCAGGGTCGAATGCCGGATAAGGTCCCAGATTTTTCCACCCAACGACAGGTCGGAGAAGTCGTAACTTGTAAAGCCACCCATGGGAAACCACTCGAGCCGGGCGGCAAAGAAGAGCAGCAACAAGGCGCCAAGGACATATCCCGGCACGGCATACCCCATGAATATGAATATGGAAGTGGCGTTATCGACCAGGGACCGGTGCCGAATGGCTTTCAGAATACCCAGTGGAATGGAAATCGCATAGGTGATCACGAGGGTGATCAGGCCGTAATACAAGGAGACAGGAAAGCGCGACTTGATGATGTCCCATACCGGTTCGTTGTAACGGTAGGACTGGCCGAGATCGCCGCGGACCACTTTGCCGAGCCAGAGGCCATAACTGACCAGGGCCGGCTTATCGAAGCCGTAGTAGGCTTTCAATTCCTCCAGCTGTGCATCCGAAATCGCCATGTTGCCACCGGCAGGCCCGCCTGCACCCCGGCCACCGCCCATATCCACCTGCTGCATTTCCATGATCGCCCGTTCCAGGGGACCTCCCGGCACCACGCGTGTGATCAGAAACACAATCAGCGTTATGCCAAGCAGCGTGGGTGGGATGAGTAAAAAACGGCGGATGAAATAGTCCCGCATGGGCGATCAGTCGGTCTTAATCGGCGCAAGTTCGTGGTGGCCAGAATGTAATTCAGGGAAGGGGGACTGCATAAAGCGAGCCGGAATGTCATAAAGACGCGGCAGAACGGCAAAAATTCAAGCCTAGCTGCCACAAATCTGCGGCAAGTCGTGCGGTTAGCCGCACAAATAATCAATCAGCTGGTTTTAACCGGGAGTGCCTGGACGGGAAGCTGCGGTATTTCCGCCTGCTTTTGGGTTTTCGCCCGCTGATAAGCACTGGCGACAAAGTAGGCCTGCGCGGAAAAGGGCGGTTCCTCAGCCCGTCGGGAAGGCGGCAAGTAAGCGCCATTGGCGTGAAGCACCCTGGCGTTTTCGTTGTCCTTGCGCTCGATCGGGAAGAATTCCTTGGTGATCCAGCGACGCAGACCGGTATCTTCGATGGGAAAGAGCACCTCGATCCGGCGGAAAAAGTTGCGCGACATCCAATCCGCACTGCCGGCATAGATGAGGGGTTTGGCCCCGGTGGCATTTTCGAAATAGAAGACCCGGGCGTGTTCGAGGAAGCGGCCGACGATGCTGCGCACCTTGATATTTTCGCTCAGTCCCTTGATGCCGGGCACCAAGCAGCAGATGCCGCGCACAATCAGGTTGATCTTCACCCCGGCCTGCGAAGCGGCGTAGAGGCTGTCGATGGTCGTCTTGTCCACCAGCGAGTTCATCTTGGCGGTGATGCGCGCGGGTTTGCCCTCGGCGGCGTTGCGGGCTTCGCGTGCAATCAATTCATTGATGCGCCGGTGCAGGTTAAACGGTGCGACGAGCAGGTGGCGGAACTTGGGATCCAGTCCGAAACCGGTGAGGGTATTGAAAAGGTTGGCCACATCACTGGTAATCTTCGCCCGGGTGGTGAAGCAGCTAAGGTCGGTGTAGAGCCGTGCAGTGCGGGGATTGTAGTTGCCGGTGCCGAGATGGGCGTAATGCCGCATGCGCTTGCCCTCAAGCCGCACAACGAGGCAGAGCTTGCAATGAGTCTTGTGCCCGATGAGTCCGTAAACCACGTGCACCCCGGCTTCCTCCAATTGCCGCGCCCACTGAATGTTGTTGGCCTCGTCGAAGCGCGCTTTCAATTCGACCAGTGCGGTGACCTGCTTGCCGTTGCGCGAGGCTTCCATCAAGGCGCGCACGATGGGCGAGTCGCCGCTGGTGCGGTAGAGGGTCTGCTTGATCGCAAAAACCTTGGGGTCCCGGGCGGCCTGTTCCACGAAATCCACCACCGGGGTGAACGCATCATAGGGATGATGCAGCAACACGTCCTGCTGGCGAATTGTGTCGAAGATTCGAGTGGTGTCGCGCAGGGCGGATACATTGACCGGAGTAAAAGCCGGATACTTCAGGTCCGGCCGGTCCAGATCAGCGAGACTGGTTAGACGCAGCAGGTTGAGCGGGCCGTTGAGGCGGAAGACGTATTCCTGGGACAACTCAAGATGTTCGCAGAGGGTTTCAAAAATGTGCTCGTGCACGCCTTCGTCAATTTCGAGTCGCACGGCGGCGCCGCGGCGGAGGTTGCGCAACTCCTCTTCGATTTTTTTGAGCAGGTTCTCGGCCTCTTCCTCGTCGATGTAGAGATCGCTGTTGCGCGTGACCCGAAACGAGAAGGCGCCGAGCACCTTGTAGCCGGCAAACAATTCGCCGGCACAAAGTTTCACGATGTCACTGAGGAAAATGTAACGTTGGGGTCCTGTCTTCGCGGGGGCGATCGCTACAATGCGCGGCAAAATCCGCGGCACGGGCAAGATGGCGAGGAGTTTTTCATCCGCCGGGGTGTTGGGATCATCGAGGGTAACGGCGATGTTGAGCGTTTTGTTGCCCAGTTGGGGGAACGGGTGGGATTGATCCAGTGCCAGCGGGGTAAGCACCGGATAAACTTGCTCGTGGAAATACCCCTTGATCCAAGTGAGTTCCTTGGCGGTGAGATCGTTGACCGAGCGAATCAGGATATTCTCTTTGGCCAGGGCGGGCACCAACTCTTTGGTCCAGCAATAATATTGGTCTTCCACGATGGATGCGACGACCGAGTGGATGCGGCGCAGTTGCTCGCGGGCCCCAAGACCGTCGAGACTCGATTCCGTTACCCCGGAGTCAACCTGCTGGATCAAGCCGGCCACCCGGATTTCGAAAAATTCGTCGAGATTGGAACTGACGATGGCGAGAAAGCGCACCCTTTCCAGAAGCGGGTGACGTTCGTTTTGCGCTTGCTCGAGCACCCGGCGGTTGAATGCCAGCCAGGAAAGCTCCCGATTGAAATAAGCGGCGCGAGTGGTGGTCGCGGGAGCCTTTTCTGCTTTGGGTTTTTCGGGGATGGGCTGACGGGTGCTTTTGGGCATGAACGAGCCGCCGACCCTATTCGGATGGTCCGGGTTCGCCAGTTTTTATTGGTCAGCCACCGAATCGTAACAATTCCGGGCCCCGGATACGCCGCCTATAGAGCAAGAATCCGGTCCCAGACCGTGCGCACCGCGACGGACTTTTTGACCTGCCTGGCAATGCGATGGGGGCCTTGTGGATCAGGCGTAAACTGGGTGTGGGCAAAGCTTGCCGGAGCAAAGGAAACACTGACCCGGCCGCGTTGCCATTCGAACCATTCCGGGTGCAGCAATACGGCCACCGCCATGGGATCGAACAGGTGCGGCATGTGATGCAGCCGGGGTTTGGCCTTGCGCCAGAGTTTGACGGCCCGGGTCAGTAAACGTCCGGTGCGGGTGCGGGAGGCGAACAGTTGATTCAGTTGAACCGTGCTGACCGTGCAGGTCATCCCGATGGCCCAAGGTATAAAGTCGATGGGCAAATCGCTCTCGACCACACACGCCGCCGACTGGGGATCGCAATGGATATTCCACTCCCACATGCATTTTTTGAATTCGCCGCCCATCACGACCAGTCGGGGAATTTTCTTCACGATCTTGGGGTCTTCCAAAATCAAGGTGGCGATGTTGGTCAAAGGCCCGATGGCCACCGGGATCATCTGGCCGGGGTTGGACCGAATAAGTCGAGCCATGGCTTCAACCGCATGCGTTTTGGGCAGGGTCGGAAGTTTATACTTGGGCAGTGCGCAGGCTCCCTGAGCAATTGGTTCGCGCACCATGGGTCCATTGGGCAGGATGTCCATCCGGCCATTCCCGAGCAAGGGATGACCGCAACCGGCGAATACCGGCACATTGTCACGTGCGTGGAGCTTCAGTAGCGTTTGGGCAAGGCGCGCCCGAGCGTCGGTTTCGCCGAACACGGTGCTGACTCCGGTGAGGTTCAACTCGGGACTCGCGAGTATGAGGGCCAAGGCAAAGATATCATCGGTGTCGTCGCCGATATCTGTATCGAGCCAGACGGATTGCGGGACAGGGGTGATGGGTTTAGACGCCGTTTTTTTCATTCTCGGATTGGGCCCAAGTCCCGACTTGGTGGTGGGCGCTGCCATAATTGTGGCCGGAGCGGCGCGGAAGCAACCAAGTGCCGGTTTCGCATCGGGTGAGCCCACGTCGTTGTCCGGCCACGACGAGACCGGTGTCTTGGAAGATGGTATCCCCGAGTTGCTGCGCATCGTCCGCGCGGTAGGAAAACACCACGCCACGACGGGGTCGTCCGGAGAGATTGGGCGGAGAGCCATGGAGGGTCAGGCAATGGTGGATGCTGATGCCGCCGGCTCGCGGAGTGATGGCCACCACCTTTTCAGGTTGATCCAGCCAATGTTCACTCGCGCGGCATTTGCCATCGAAGAGTCCATTGGCGTCCAAGTGATTGAGGGGTCCGAGGCGGTGGCTGCCCCGCACCATCGACATGCAACCATTCTCCGGGGTTGCATCATCGAGATAGACGAACACGGATAGCAGCGAAGTGTTGGTGTGGGGATAAAACATCAGGTCCTGATGCCAGCCGAATTCGCCGGTGCCACGCGTTACCGGTTTGGTGGCCAGTTTGGAATGCTGCAATTGGATGTCTGGACCAAGCAAAGGAGTGATGGCGCCGATGATGCGAGGATCCAGAGCCAGATGATGAAAGGCCGGATGACGCGTGGTCAGTTCCAGCAGGTGGACGGTCTGATGTTTGATCCCACCGGCTTCGAGGGCGGTTTGGATTGCCGGGGATGATTCGGCGGCACGGAGGGCCTCGACCTCCTCGGCATTGTAGACAGACTCCAGCACGATAAAGCCATCGTCACGGTAGGCGTTTTTCTGGGCGGCAGTCAAAATGGGGTCGGGGTTCATGGCACGGACACCATGCGGTTAATGGATCGAGTGCGCAATAGAGGGATTGATGTATCCCAATCCGAACGCGGTCTTCGCTCAAAGAGTTGTGCCCGACTGGTCTGGGAATTCAGGACCGCTGGTGGAGTTCAGGAAAGAACAAGGGCGCGCTCAGAGCGAGACCATCACCGACGCTGGTGAACTCACCGCCGTCGCGGATGCGGTCAGCGCCAAAGCGTTGGACAAACTCTTTGCGCAGGCTGCGAATCAAGGAAGTGCCGCCGGTGAGGAAGACGGTTTCGATGGAGGCCGGATCGATGGATGCATCCCGAATGAAGGCATCGAGTTTGTTGGTGATCCGGGCGGTGAGATCGGCGGTGTTGGTGTTGAATTGCGAGAGGGTCAGAGTTTCCTCCAATTGGATGCGCGGGTGCGAAAAGATGATCGGCGCAACCTCGTCGCTCGTAAGCATGATTTTGGCCGCTTCGATGACTTGGAACAGGGCGAAACCTTGATTCTCCGTGACGAGGGCTTGGAGCCGTTCAAATCCGATTGGATTGTTCGAGAGCCGGGCCAGTCGCCAGATGAGGTCGAGCTTGGCGGCGTTGCGCAGAAAGACGATCTGATCCCATTGGCAAATCTGCCGGTGCAGGGTGGAGGGCACTTCGAGCTGTTTGCCAAAGTCCTCGTAGGTGGCGCCCCGACCAAAGAGTGGAGTGAGTTTATGCCACATCGTGGCGGTGTCATATTTATTGCCGGCGACCGGCAGACCGCCGGTGGCGAGAATATCACTGGCGCGATCGACGAGACCTTGGCGGCGCGGGTCGAGCTGCACGACAGTGAAGTCTGATGTGCCGCCACCGAAGTCACCTACAAGGACGCGCTCCGGGGATTTAATGCGGGCTTCGTAGGCGAAGGCCGCGGCAATGGGTTCGTATTGAAAATGGATTTCCTCGAAGCCAGCCAGTTCGGCGGCGCGCTTGAGCCGGTCCTGCGCCATTTGATCCTCTGCGGGGTCGGCGGAAAATACGGCGGGTCGACCCATCACCACACGTTTGACGTCCTGCTTGGTCACGAGGTCAGCTTTGGTCTTCAGGTAGCGCAGGAAAAAGGCGATCAGGTCCTCCAGCAGGTAAACGTCGTTGTTGACGATGGTCTGCTCGAAGGTGCGGTTGGGCAAAATGGTCTTGATCGCCTGAAAGAACCGCCCGCGCATCTCATCCTGCACGTAGCGCAGCTTGGCGGCATCGCCAATCAGCGGCGGGTCCTTGCGCAGGGTGTAGGGGAAATACATGAAGGAAGATTCCACGCCCTCGATGCGGGGATCGCGCACGAGGCTGCGTTTTTCCACATCCCAGATGGTGACGGAGGAATTGCTGGTGCCGAAATCAATGCCGTAGACAAACGTGCTCATGGATGGAACGAGGGATGCGGATACGACAAAACCGGCGCGGGCGCCGCAGGCCGCGTCGGTCAAAGGAGGGAAGAAGGGGCACGGGACAACGGCCTTGGGGCGGGCACGTTCCCGGAGATCAGGGGGCGAGGAGGGCAATGCACCGGACGGTCACTGACAAGGGGAAAGTGAATAATATCGATGCTGCCCCGCTCTAGCGGTTCGAAACCGCAATCAACCGAGGGTTTCGAGCACGTCCAAACCCGGCATCTGCTGGAAATGTGCATCCCCTGTCAGCACGGTAGCACCGGCCTGGAGGGCGCAAGCGGCGATCACGAGATCGCCCGAAGGCAGCACCACACCCTTGCGATCCAAGGCCCAAGCCAGCTGGGTGGCTCGTTCCCAAATTTGACCGCTCGTTTGGATAAACATCATGATGGCGAAGCGTTCGCGAAACCGGTCACATAGTTCCGGTTGGGTTCGGCCACGGCAGACCTCGAGCACGATCTGGCCGCAGGTGGCGAACTCCCACTCCTCCTCATGCGCGATCAATGCCTTGAACGGATCGCGACCCGCACGCGCGGAGGAGATATAGAAGTTACTGTCCGGGAGCAGCAGGCCCGCCATAAGGCTCCTTGTCTTCGGCTACCTTCAGTCCGTGATCGTCGAGTGCATCCGCGGCCGTGGGGGCAAATTCCACCTTGAGTTCCTCGGGAGTAAGCCCGAGCCCGGCGTTGAAGAGTTCCTTCATCTTGTGACGACGGGCCATCTCGGTGAGGGCGATCTCGACGGCTTGGGTCTTTGACTTGGCTCCCGTCACCTTCATCACCCGGTCGAGGACGTCCTCGTTGATGTGCATCGTCATCTTCATAACGAACGCAAAGGTATGGCATGCGTGCCATACTTCAATTGTAAAGTATGGCACATAAGCCAACCAATTGATTTATAATAAAATATAAATCAGACGGTCTCGAGCAGCTTGTAGAGCCGTTGCACCATCGGCGTAGCATCTTCGAGCAAACCGGCGCTGATCAGGGCATTGTCGAGGATCTGTCCGGCAACCAGGCCAGCCTTCGCCGGTTCGGCGGTGTGCAGGTCGTAAACGCGTTTCATCAGGGCGGCCCGTGGATTGATCTCGAGGTTGACCTTGAGCGGGGTCTCTTCGCCGCCCTTGTTCATCGCCTTCATCATGCGACGCATGTGAGGTGACATGAAGGCGTCGGCGTTGAGGGCGAGGGCGGGGGAGTCGACCAGACGGTCGCTGGCCTTCACCTCGTTGACACGGTCGCCCAAGGATTCCTTGAGCCATTTGGTGAGGGTCTCGACTTCCTTTTTGCTGAGGGCGCCCTCGGGTTGATCGAGGTCGGACAGCTTCACGTCAGAGTGGTCGGCCCCGGTGAGCTTCTTGCCGTCGAACTCGCGGACGTTGTTCATCACGTATTCGTCCACGGCTTCGTAGCAGAAGAGCACCTCGAGATTGCGAGCCTTGAAACCTTCGAGATACGGCCCGCTTTCGATTGAGGCGCGGTTGGGTCCGACGAGGTAATAAATTTCCTTCTGCTCGCTGCCCATGCGGGTCACGTAGTCGGCGAGCGAGGTAGTCTTGCCCTTTTCGGTGAGGGAGGACTCGAAGCGGAGCAACTTGATGATCTGGTCCTTGTGGGCGAAGTCCATCGCGGCGCCTTCCTTGAGGAAGATGCCGAATTCACCGTAGAACTCGTTGTAGGCGTCCGTGTGGTTCTTGGCCTGTTCTTCGAGGAACTTGAGGAAGCGCTTGGTGATGACCTTGTTCAGTTTGTCGATGAGCGCCTTGTCCTGCATCGTCTCGCGCGAGATGTTGAGCGGTAGATCCTCGCTATCGACGACACCCTTGAGGAAACGCAGCCATTCAGGCAGCAGGTCCTTGGGTTTGGCATCGATCATCACCTTGCGGCAATAGAGCGAGACGGCAGGCTCGAGGCGCGAGAAGCCCATCTTCTCCGTGTTGTCCTTCGGGACGAATAAGAGGGCATTGATTGAGAGCGGTGCGTCGGCCGAGAAGTGAAGGCGCAGGCGTGGCTCGTCGTAAGCATGCGACTGGAACTTGTAGAACTCGGTGTATTCCTCGTCCTTGATCTCGTTCTTGCTGCGCAACCAAAGGGCTTGGACGGTGTTGATGCGCTTGGCGTTGAGATTGATCGGGAAGGAGACGAATGCGCTATAGCGTTCGAGGATGGATTTGACCGTGGAATCCTGGGCGTAGTCGCCGCAGTCTTCCTTGAGCTGGACCACGATCTTGGTGCCGCGACGATCGTCGGTGCTTTCTTCAATTTCGTAGCTGCCGGAACCATCACTGGTCCATACGTGACCCTTCTCGTCCTTCTTCCATGAGCTGGAGTAAACCTTGACCGAGTCGGCGACCATAAAGGCCGAGTAAAAACCGACACCGAACTGACCAATCAGGTTGCTGTTCTTGGCCCCGCCTTCACTGAGGGCCTTGAGGAAGGCCTTGGAACCGGAGTGGGCGATGGTGCCAAGGTTTTCGATGAGTTCGTCCCGCGTCATGCCGATACCATAGTCTTGGATCGTGATGGTCTTGGCCTTGTCGTCCGTCGTGACGTTGACTTCCAGTTCCAGATCGCCGTCGAGAATGTCCTGTTCGGTGATCTGCGTGTGGCGCAGCTTTTCCAAGGCATCGGAAGCATTGGAAACCAGCTCACGGATGAAGATTTCCTTTTCCGTGTAGAGGGAGTGGATGACGATATCGAGCAGCTGTTTGATCTCAGCTTGGAACTCGTATTTTTGCGGTGTGGCAGTGGACATGATGGGTTTTGTAAAAGGGTTAAACAGACAATGAATCTGCTATTCTAACCGCTGAGCTGAAAAATCAAGCTGCGGATGCGAAAAATGCCCGATCTGGGTGGAGAATTACTTTTACCGCGCCTCGGGTTTGGGGTGGCCGCCGGGTCCCCAACCATCCGTGCGGTTGGAGACTTCAGTCAGAGGGTGGAACTGGCAAACGATGCCCTGCTCCGAAACCGTGAAGGCCTGAAAACCGAGCGTGTCATCCCCATCGGACCAGCGGTCGCCGAATTGAGGCATAGCGGTGGAGGGACCGAAACAATAGGTGATGCCGTCAATGGTCATCGGCGGACGTCGGCAATGGATATGACCGCTGAGAACGTGGGTCACCTCTGCTTTGTGGTAAGCCTCGATCAGACGTTTTCTTGGCGCGGGATCCATCGCGAAATACCAAGCGTGGTATTCGTCGGTCTTGGTGATGTCGTAGGCACCTTCGTTGATATCATCGATGAAGAGTGGGTAGTGGTTTAGCATCACATGATACCGAGCCTTGGGGAGTAGGGCAAGTTGCTCCAACCAGCGATCCAATTCCCCGGCCGAGGGCAGGGGACTGTCCTTGATGATTTCGTAGCAGCCACTGAAACGGACATCCTTGTGCACAACGCTCCAAGGGAATGGTCCAACGCAATCCTTGAAGATTTGGAGCAACTCTTCCGAAACGTTGCAGGCGACATCGTCGCGGTCAGTCAACGCACCTTGCCGGTCAGTGATCTTGTTCCCTGTGTCCATATTGCCAGGGATGACATGCCATGGCACGCCGACGGCATCGATGACCTTGCGGCTGAGATCAAATTGCTGGGGCTCGGTATTCCCATCCCGGGCCAGATCACCGCCGACCAACATGAGGTCGGGTTTCAAGGCTTGGATTTGCCTGGTGGCCGTGCTCCAGTTATCGTTCCAACCGGGTTGATAACGATAGGAATCGGGAGAGCCGATGTGGATATCGGTGACGTGGACGAAGCTCCATGATGGCTGTTTATCGGACATGCTACTGAGACGAATGAATCGACCACTCGGGGGTCCTTAGCCCGAATAGATCAAGGTTCGGCCCGGGTCGTGTTGCCATCAAAAGTCACTGCGTTTAATTTCAGTTTCTTCGCATCGACGATATCGTAGAGCACCTCAAACTTGCCGCCATGCCAGACGTAATCCTTGCGCAGACTGTCCCACGAGGCGAAGGCGGCATGGCCCTTGGCCCGGATCTGCTGCCAACCGGCGACTCGCTCCACTTCCCTCACCTTGATGATGAAGTCGGATAGCCGCCCGTAGGTCTGAATAATGTGCAACTGCACTTCCCCCGGGGCCTCGGCCTCTGCTTGGTCAATAAACTTGCCGTAGTGTGAATCGGTGTCGGCGTTCAATCCGGTCAAACCCAGCAGGCCAAACAAGAGCGATATGCGTAGCAAGTTCATCCATTCAAGCTAATGACTTGGTGTGTTTATGCAACCATCCCGCTGCAATTAGTGACCAGCTTTAGCGTTGATCTGCTTCGTCTTCCTCTACGGGTTCGATATGTGCCAAATGGTGCTCGGGGTCTTCACGCGGCCCACGCAGCACGCGGGCGATGCAGAATAGAAACAGGGTCGTGACGAATCCGACCGAGAGTAACATGGTAATCCAGCCTCCGGTAGTCATGGTAGTTCCTCAGTGGTTAAGGGTTTCACGCTTGGCCCAGTTTTTTCCCGCGATGTTCACGAGAATAAGTGAGAAGACGGTCATAATAATGATCCAGGCAACACTAAGCCTCGCAACCGAACTGGCCGGGACATCGGCCGATCCCATGAGATCCAGCACATAGCTGGTGGGATTAAACTCCGGGTTGCTGAACGAGTAGTTCCAGCCGAAGACGTTCTGCATCATGAACAGGCTGAAAATCAGCAGCAGGAAGGCTGGGGTCACAAACTTGATGATAAACTTGAAGGCGTTGGGAATGCGCATTTCCGCCCCTTCGTGGGCAATCTCCCAACCCCGCTTGATACCGAGTCCCCAGCCAAAGATGATAACGAGGATAGTCGCCTGAATGAACAGCATTACGGTGCCGACCCAGAAATCGATCGTGTCGAGCGCCTTCAAATCCTTGGAGAAATACCAGATGAATAGGGTGCCGATGGCCGTGACAAAACCCAGCAGGGCGACGGATTGCTTGCGGTTGATGTTCAGGCCTTCCTCCAGAAATGCGATGCCCGGTTGGAGCATGGAAAGCGAACTGGTGATCGCCGCCAGGAAGAGCAGCAGAAAGAAAATCGATGAAAAGACCTGCCCACCCGGCATGTGGGCGAATACCTCCGGTAGCACGTTGAACCCGAGACCGAAGGTGCCCTGGCCTACAATGCCCGCTGTCCCGAGGAAGATGAACGCGGCTGGCACGGTGATGAGGCCGCCGAGACCAACCTCGCAAAATTCATTCGCGGCTGAGGCGGTCAGGCCACTGAGCACGACGTCGTCATTTTTGCGCAGGTAGCTGGCGTAGGTGAAATAAC
>Ga0222714_10000778_pt1 | contig 36205 bp, 52 predicted proteins | sample C33_3DmetaG_FD_165048 | JGI IMG/M metagenome (GOLD analysis project Ga0222714, IMG submission 165048) | Estuarine water microbial communities from San Francisco Bay, California, United States - C33_3D | ecosystem: Environmental > Aquatic > Marine > Unclassified | place: USA: California...
ATATGCTGTCAGACAGCAACCTACTGGAACTGTTGACGAATCATGGCAGTGCTGTTGACTGCCTGCTGGCTGATGCGTTGAGAGGCCGAAACCCAGTGGAGAATCTGCAGAAAATCAGAGAATTGCTGGGTGAGCATCTGCTCGAATGTGCGGAGGAAGCGAACCGATGAAAACAGTTGAAAAGCTGCTACAACAGCGAAAACAGACACCGGAACTTGTGCTTGCAAGGTGGATCATGAACCATCCAGTGGGCAAAGAGGGGAGAGACTGGGCCTGTAAAATGTGTTGTCCCACTGGACTGTACCTCATTGATGGCTTTCTGTGTGGCTACCACCTAGCCGAATACATTGCAGAGCGAGGGGAAAGATGACATTTCAAAGAACGCATCAACCATGTCCAGATCAGACCGGGTGCAGGTCATCGGACGCGGCTTCAGTCAATGAGGACGGCAGCATCTGGTGCTTTAGCTGTCAGCAGTTGTTTCAGGGCGAAGCAATCCCTGACGAGGCACAGAGACCGACACCTAAGCCAGCTTTCAGTGCAGTTGAGAACTTGTTGATCACAGGCAGGTACTCTGGGGACAGTGCAAGAGGCATCACTGCCGACACTGCGAAACTATTTAAGTCCTTGAAAACAGAGGATAAAACCTACTACGCATATTTTGACAAAAACGATCCAACAAAGATCGTTGCAGCAAAGATGCGTTATCCAGACAAGAGGTTCCCTTGGGTCGGTGAAGTCAAGCAGGCTGGGCTATTCGGTCAGCAGTTGTTCTCCCCTGCGAAGTTCTGCACAATTACAGAAGGCGAAGAAGACGCACAGGCAGCGTATCAGTTGCTGGGCAGCAAGTATCCCGTTGTCAGTATCCGCAATGGTGCTGCGGGTGCGCTGGCAGACTGCAAAGCTGCGTATGAATGGCTCGACAAGTTTGAAACATTGGTCTTTTGTTTCGACTCTGATGAGCCGGGCAGAAAAGCAGCAGCGGAATGTGCGCAACTGTTCGGTGGCAAGGCAAGGATCATGCAGCACCCGACAGGGATCAAGGATTCTTGTGATTATTACGTGAACGGAAGGACAGCAGAGTACAGTCCGGCATGGTGGAAAGCTGACAGGTTCACGCCTGACGGCATCGTGCTTGCTGATCAGTTTAGGGAGGCTCTGAAGTCACCAGTACCGCCCCCGCGCTGGCACTATCCTTGGAGGGGCTTAGACAGGATGTTGCAAGGCATCAGGGAGGCAGAGCTGGTCACATGGTGTGCAGGCAGTGGCGTAGGCAAGTCATCAGCATTGCGCGAGCTGGTCTACAGCACGTTACTCAATACTACTGACCATGTTGGTGTTGCATTCCTTGAGGAAACCCCGGAAAGGACACTGAGGGGTCTGGCTGGGCTTCACTTGAACAAGCCGATACACCTGCATGGCACTGAGTATGATCCTTCTGAAATTGACCAATGTTATGATGATCTGGGTATAGGACACAGGGTGTCACTGTGGGATCATTGGGGTAGCACTGACCTTGACAATGTTATTAGTCGTTTGAAGTATTTTGTCAAGGCTATGGACTGCTCCATAGTGGTGCTGGATCACATCAGCATTGTTGTGAGTGGTGAGGCAACACAAAATGAGAGACAGAAGATCGATGAGTTGATGACAAGGCTACGGTCAGAAGTGGTGCAGCAGACAGGGTGCAGTTTGCACATTGTCACTCACCTGTCGAGGCCCGATGGCAAGCCACTTGAGAATGGCGCACCTGTCACATTGTCATTGCTAAGAGGCTCCGGTTCTATTGCGCAACTATCTGATGCTGTGATAGCGTGTGAGCGTGACACACAGGCAGAGGATGCGAGCGTTAAAAACACCACTACCTTGCGTGTCCTGAAAAGCAGATGGATCGGGGATACTGGTATTGCCAGTCATCTAAACTACAATAAAAACACCGGCAGATTGACTGAGCTGGGAGCAGAAATGTTATGAGTCAGGCAATTAACAAAAATTAATTGGAGGTAAATTTTGAATGAGTTGGCTCTTTTCGCAGGTGCTGGTGGAGGAATACTTGGGGGCAAGCTGCTTGGATGGAGAACCGTCTGCGCAGTTGAGTGGGAGCCATACCCAGCTTGCGTACTTGCCGCCAGACAAAATGACGGCCTTCTCCCGCCTTTCCCGATCTGGGATGACGTTCAAACCTTTGACGGCAAACCGTGGCGCGGAATTGTTGATGTTGTTTCGGGCGGGTTTCCCTGTCAGGACATCAGTTCAGCAGGAAAGGGAGCCGGAATTGAGGGAAGCAGATCAAGCATGTGGAAGCACATGGCACGAATTATCGGTGAAGTACGACCTCGATTCGCATTCGTGGAAAACAGCGAACTCCTTGTTAAACGAGGACTTGCCGTGGTCATCAGTGACCTTGCCGAGATCGGGTATGGTTGCGTCTGGTCAGTGTTTCATGCTGCTGCCTTTGGAGGGGAGCATGTACGACCGAGACTATTCCTACTTGCCTACCCCAACAGCGCACAATGCAAAGGAAGGGGCGTACCCAGCGGAATACACAAGGAGAACGCCATCATTAGCTACACACGCTGGGGGAAAGATAAACCCGGAGTGGACAGAACATCTGATGTGGTGGCCTCTAGGGTGGACAGACTTAAAGCCATTGGCAATGGGCAAGTACCAGTCGTGGCTGCAAGAGCATTCAATACCTTATTAAAGCAATGAAAGGGAGCAGAAATGTTATGAGTGAAGCTGAGAAGTATTGTCCCTACTGGGATTGGTGTGCAAAAGGGATCAAGTGCGACAGGGCATTGACAAAAGAGATCAAGGATGAGGCCAGACGTAACAGAGAAACACTGGAGTATCATGTCAGTCCCCCTGTTTGCTTTATCTTTCAACAGAAAGAGACTCTAAAATGAGATGCCTTGCCTGCGATGTAGAACTAAATGATTTTGAGGCTACAAGGAAGTCAGTCCACAGTGGGCAGTATGTTGATCTTTGTGATAAATGTTTTTCAACTATCAAAGGCACGTTTGAAGTTGAAGAAAGGGATGACTTGAAACCCTATGAGGAAATATGTCCAATGGATGACTATGATTATGATGACTGACAGCGTTGAAGATGCGTATGAAAAACTGATAGCTGGTGATATGACGCTGGATCAGTTCAAAGTCTGGCTGGCGTTGTGGTCAGTCAAGTGCATGGAGCATTACAAGTGATTCTGTATATCGACCTTGAAACCAACATGGCGCACGACACTATCTGGTGTGCTGCATACGCCATTGATGATGGTGATCCTGTAGTAACAGAGGATGCCAGTGTTGTTCGCGGTCTGGTAGCTAGAGCAAACAAGGTTGTTAATCATAATCTGATTGGCTTTGATGCCCCGCTGTTGGAACAGTTGTGGGATGTCAAAGTACCGTTTCAGAAGATGCAGGACACTCTGGTCATGTCGAGGCTGCACGACCCCTGCAAGGACGGTGGTCACAGTCTTGCTGCATGGGGAACTGCCTTGGGATGCAACAAGGGTGACTTCAGGGACTATGATGCCGGGTTCTCTGATGAGATGGCTGAGTATGCAAAGCAGGACATAGTGGTTACAAGGAAGGTGTATAAAAACTTGCTGAAGGTACTGAAGGATGATGATTTTTCAGATGAAAGTATCAAGCTGGAACATCAGGTGGCATACATCTTGAAGAAACAGGAACAACATGGTGTGATGTTTGATATATTTAATGCTCTGAAGCTGCGTGACAGTCTTAACTTGAGAATGATTGATATTGAGATTGAGATGCAGGAGGCTTTCCCGCCCATCATCACTCCCAGAATAGGTAAGAGAGGCAAGCCATTGTCTGACCATGTTGAGGTCTTCAACCCCGGTAGCAGGCAACAGATTGCCAAGAGACTGGAGGGCTTGGGTGTGAAGTTCACTCAGCAGACTGACAAGGGCAGAGCGAAGGTTGATGAGAAGGTGTTAGCTGGAATCGAAAGACCAGAAGCGAGGCTGATAGCGGAGTACCTGATGCTACAGAAACGTGTTGGTCTTGTTGACCAGTGGATCAACTACTGTAAGCCTACGCACCGTATTCATGGAGGTGTCATAACCAATGGCGCAGTGACAGGACGTATGACACACCGCACCCCAAACATGGCACAGGTTCCTTCCTGCTCCGCACCCTATGGTGAGCAATGCCGTGAGCTGTTCATTGTACCTAAAGGTTATAAACTTGTTGGTATTGACGCAGCAGCACTGGAACTCTGTATGCTGGCGCACTACATGAATGACCCTACGTTCACTACTGCGGTAGTCTCAGGCAAGAAGGAAGACGGTACGGACGTACACACGGTGAATATGAAGGCTGCTGGCCTACCCACCAGAGACCTAGCCAAGACCTTTATCTATGCCCTGCTGTACGGTGCTGGGCCGGGTAAGATAGGCAGGATCGCTGGCGGTGACTACGCTACAGGGGAAGAACTAATGTCACGGTTTATGGAGAACATGCCTAAGCTGAAAGATGTATTGGTGATGGCGAAGGCAAAAGGAAGGGAAGCTCGCATGATGATTGATGGTTTAGATGGAAGACAGCTACGCATCAGATCGGAACACTCTGCTCTGAACACGCTGTTGCAGGGAGCAGGGGCTATCGTAATGAAGAAGGCTCTTGTGTTGTTTTACAACAGTCTGGTGTCACGCAAGATACCTGCTAATTTTGTATTGAATGTTCATGACGAGTGGCAGCTTGAGGTGCAAGAGGACTATGCAGAGCAAGTAGCTCAGTTGGGCATTGAGGCAATCAAGAAGGCAGGTGTTGATCTCAGACTGGCATGTGCCTTGGATGGCGAAGCAAAGATAGGAAATAATTGGGCAGAAACCCATTGACAACACTAAATTTATACTTTACTGTGCAGTAACTACCTAGCTATGGAGGCTATATAATGAGTAATTTCAAACGTAGTGACAAAAGTTTAGTTCTGAAAGATGTCGAAGTACGCTGGGCCAGTCTCAGCAAACCAAACAATATGTCTGGCAAGTACCAGATTGATCTGAGCAATCTTACTGACGCTCAGATAAAGCAGATTGAATCGTTGGATATAGACGGCATCAAGCCCAGCATCCGCACCAGAGAAGATCAGCCGGAAGCAGGTAAATTCATTACCGTTAAATCCAACAGAGAAATCTATGCTCTCGACACTAACGGAGACCGCATCAACGTCTCTGTAGGCAACGGCAGCAGGGCTAATCTGCGCATAGGTTCTTACAAGTGGAAGAAGCCTGTCGGCAGTGGTGAAGGTGTGTCCTTGACACTGGATAAGCTGGTGATTACCAACCTGATTGAGTACGTCCCTGAAAGGGATGACTCTGAATTGTTCAGCACCGACACAATTTAATTGTCATGGCCCAGCCAGCGGTGGCTAACACTGGCAGTCAAGGCATGGTTTCTCTTGATTTCCTCCCATGTGACTTGACCGTCTGCCCCACGATACGGGGCATTGCTATAGGGGGACAAAGTAGATGATGATTATTACACAAGTATCAGAGGAATGGTGGATACTTACCAGTAACGATGGCTGCCGTAGCCTGACATGGTTTGGCTATAGCAGACCGGAAGTGGTTGGTAAGTTCAATGCATACATCCGCAAGATGGAAGTGGAGAAACTACGATGCTGCTGATTGATGGGGACATCATTGCCTACCGGGTGCTGTTCAGCAAAGACGCTGAAACATTAGGCTCCATGTATTCTATTATTGAGACATATATCAATAATATTATTACTAACGCTGACCCCGACATCAAAAGGTATAAAGTCTACCTGACAGGCAAAGGCAACTTCAGGGACGACATCGCAGTTACCGCACCCTACAAAGGCAACAGACCATCAGAGAGACCTGAAGGGCTGGAAGACATCCGAAAATACATGCTGCTCATGCACCCCAGTGAGTTGGTTGAAGGTCAAGAGGCAGACGATAAGATTGCTATCGAAGCCACTCTCCGGGGCGAAGCCTGTGTAGTCTGCTCCATTGACAAAGACTTGGATCAGATACCCGGCAAACATTTCAACTTTGTTAAAAACATTCAATATTCTATTAGTCCCCAGCAGGGATTGTTGAACTTCTATTGTCAGATACTGACAGGAGACAGAGTAGACAACATTGTTGGGTTGAAGGGTGTCGGGCCTAAGACAGCTCTGAAAGCCTTGAAAGACTGCAAGACTGAATTGGAGATGTATCAGAAGTGCTTGGAGATGTACGAAGATGAGCAGAGGGTCATTGAGAACGCAAGGTTATTATGGCTCAGACGGCAGGAAGGACAGCAGTGGAACCCACCTGCGGCAACTAAAACTACCGAGGCCCAAGTCAGTGAAGAAACGCAGCAACCAGAAACCACCAAAGGGCTATGATAGTTGGTTTGAATATGAACTACACCAGAAACCTCTGAGAGCATGTAAGTGTCACACAGAGACAGTGCAGTATGTGCAGGTCAAGACCTACGAACCTGACTTCATTTACTACAACACTGCTGGTGGTAAACAAAAGTATAAAATATTTATTGAAGCTAAGGGCCGCTTCAGGGACAGAGGGGAAGCAAGGAAGTACGTTGATGTTAAGAAGGGATTAGACAAAAGCGAAGAACTTGTATTTGTTTTTTATAATCCCAAGACTCCAATGCCGGGAGCTAGGAAACGGCAAGACGGTACTAAGCTAACGCATGGAGAATGGGCTGAGTTAAACGGCTTCAGGTACTTCACCGAAGAAACAATCCCAGCTTCTTGGGGTAAGAAATGAAAACAAAAGGAGGAATAACTATGTATCTACCTGTGTACATTACTGGCTTAATCGCAAGTTGTTTTTGTTTTTATGCAACACTGCGTTTCCTGAAAAGTGTAGTATCTGATGTAGAAGATGATGAAGATACGTTGTATGCCTCAGAGATTATGGACGGGTTTCTGATTCTAACCTGTTTTGTAGGGGCTGCTGGATTACCTCTGGCTTTAATCATACCTTTGTTTAATTTGTTGAGGTGATCTAATGCGCATACTCTGTATCCCTGACACTCAAGTGTCTCCTAACGTACCAACAGAGCACCTGTTGTGGGCTGGGCTGTACGCAGTAGACAAATATCCTGATGTTATTGTCTTTATCGGGGATCACTGGGACATGCCAAGCCTGAGCAGCTACGACAAGGGTAAGAAGTCCTTTGAAGGACGTAGGTATATTAAGGACATTGATGCTGGCAATGCAGCTATGGCTTTGTTTATGGCTCCTATCCTGCAAGAACAGGAAAGGCTCAGACGCAACAAGGATAAGATATGGAAGCCTAGATTAGTATTTACTCTTGGTAACCATGAGAATAGAATCATCAGAGCTATAAATTCTGATGCGATGCTGGAAGGCTTGATGAGCTACGATGACTTTGCACTAGCGCAGTGGGGCTTTGAAGTCTATGACTTCCTTGAACCTGTAGTAATCGAAGGTGTTGTGTTCAGTCATTACTTTGCCAGTGGCCCTATGCTGAGACCTATTACATCTGCCAGAGCATTGCTGACTAAGAAGCACATGAGCTGCTTTATGGGACATGTACAGGACAGGGACATTGCCTATGCCTGTAGAGCTGATGGTACTAACATGACAGCTATCTTTGGTGGTATATTTTACCAACACGATGAGGACTACCTTGGCAGGCAGGGCAACAATAGCTGGCGAGGGATATGGATGCTTAACGATGTACGCAACGGCAGCTTTGACGAGATGCCAGTGAGTCTTGAATATTTGAGAGGTAAATATGGTAGGCACTGAACAAGAATGGAACGAATGGGCTGAACGCAGGTTACCGAAGTGGGATACTAACCGTCTTACAGCGAAGCTGCCTAATTCCTATGATGAGGTACAGAAGCCCCAGCACTACAACAGCGGCAAGGTAGAGTGCATCGAGGCTATAGAGGCTTCGATGTCACCAGAGGAGTTCAAAGGGTATCTGAAAGGCAACACATTGAAGTATCTGTGGCGGTACTCTTACAAGGGTAAACCAGTACAGGACTTGGAGAAGGCACAATGGTATCTCAAAAAGTTAATAGAAGCACAGTGATCTATGCTTGAGATTAAAATCCAACCAGAATGGCTCGACTACGCCAGAAGCAAAGTAACAAACAAAGCCTTCAACAAAACAACTATTGTTGATAGTGGCGGTGGGCAGCTTGTGGGTCTTCTGGGAGAGATTGTGTTTGCTCAGTGGTTTAAGTCTTTATCCAAAACAAAGATAGAGCATGTCGGTTTTAATAACTATGATTATGATTTTTTAATAGATAACAAAAGAATAGATATTAAAACAAAGAACTGCACCAGTGTTCCGCAGCCTTGGTACACTGTACATATAGCAAGGTCTCAAGAGAAACAAGAGTGTGATGTTTATGTTTTTGTTAGGGTTAAAGATTACGAAGTGGCTTACTTGCTAGGCTGGATAACTAAGCAAGAGTTCTGGGAGGGAGCTAAAAGAAGAGATGTTAAGAAAGGAGAAAAGGAATCTAATGGGTTCACTGAAAAGGCAGATGCCCGTAAGATGGACATTAAAGATTTAGAAGATATGCAGACTTGGTAGGGAAGCTACTGAGCCATCCGAGAATAACTAGAACAGCTCAGTAGTACGCTTCAGCCCTGCTAGGTATCTCCAGCCTAGCGGGGTTTTTTATTTTCTATTCGCTGCGTCTTTTTCTATCCCGCCACCAAGCCACTGATACCAGATACGTCCTCCTATGGGGAGCTGGCTTAGAGTTTTTTCAGGAAGTAAATCTTCTTTGGTAGCTGCTGCGTTTATGTCCTGCACAACCGCATCAAGCCAGCCAACAGGGGGCATGAGAGTATTAGCAACAAATTGAGATACTTGGCCCTGTCCCAGATAGCGTTCGGTTAAGTAGGAAGACACGCCAAATAGTTTAATCACGTTAGTAGCGTACTCATCTGGGATGTTCTCTAACGCAGCCTCTCTGCCTAACATGGCATTCTTTAGCTGATCCACTGAAGCACCCATCAACGGAATAACAGTCATATAAGAAACTAAAAACTTTAAGGCTTCTTTCTTGTTGCCCTTAGCGTACTCGTCAATGATATTTCTGCGCATCAAGTCTAACTGCCTCAGCGCAAACGTCTTCATACTATATAAGATTCTGCCATTAGGTGACTGCAAATATTTTATAGGCATCTCAGATAAGGCAATAGGTTGCACATCTGCCAACTCATTCCAAAGAAGATATTTAACATTATCAGTCATGTTCTCAGCCTTCAGGTCATTCAAGAGCTGTTCAGTTTCCTCGCCAAATATCTTTCCATACTTGTTGCGTATAGCTTTAATACCGCCCTCACTCTTAGCTAGTGAAGTAAACTTACTAAAAGCAGAATTTATAAAAACATTCTTACCTAGCCTATCTGTAAAATGGAAACCAGACAAACGAAGGGAGCGATCCAACCATTTACTTATAGTGCTAGGGGAGCTTATCTCTGCGGCTATTACGTTGTCTAAACCCAAATCAGAAACGGAAACAATATTACGTTTCAACATAGCTGAGATGGTGTTGCGCATCCCGTTCATGACAGCAGACATCCCCAAGTCTTGAAGCTGAGTAGCAGCAGAGACAGGGTTCGCAAGCGTAGTCATATACCCAATACTTTTTAAATCTCTAAGGACTGCGTGGGGTTGTGTTGTGCCTGTAACAAATCTAGCTTTTAACAGCTCTGCAAGTCTGTCTGCCTGATCTGGATTAACATTCCCTTCTTTAATCTCTCTAGCAACAAAGCTACCTATAGTCTTGTCGAGGTCTAAGGAACGCACTCCTTTGTCTGTGCTGTCTCGCCCAAACAGAGACCGAAGCTCAATGTCGTCTACTGCTTTATTAATATATTGTACAAGTGAAACAGGAGCTTCAGTGTACTCGTCCAGTATGTCGTCTGTAATTTGTTGTATTGTTCTTATCTTAGTAAAGCCGGGAGCAGCTTTGTTGGGCACAACACCACGCAATGTTTTATTAAACACATCTATAACTTCAGACTCAGGCAGCGCATTGATGTAGCCCTGTACTGTTTTAGCTTGGATGCCTAATCTATTGCCTGCACTCTTGAGGTTTGTGAGCAAGATAGTTTGCTGAGGAGTATTTAATTTCTTAGTTAAGCTGGCGTAATCTTTGACTTGACGAGGGAAATAATTCTCTAAGTAACCAAGATCACGATAGCCAGCATCTTTTAATTGCCCATGCAGCTCGCTAAGAACTCCCTTAACCTTATTTAATTCAGGGACTAGAGCAGGGTTCTCTCTTGATATAATTTTAGCAGCGTCATCCAACTCTCCGTTGTAAAGAGCAATCGAAGCACTACGCTGAGTCTGTTTTGAAAGACCAGTAAATCCTTTTACAAAGGGGGCTATGCGGTTGTTTAGTTCTGCTTTCTTGGTATGTGTTGCAAAGTCAAACTTACGGACTCGTCCAAGCACAGGCTCTGATATCTCTCTCATTGCCGTACTCATAATACTCAGCCAGTTGTCTTTGAAAGCTCCGCTAGAAGCATTACTGAAGGCTGAGTTCCTTACTTCCAAGGCAGTCAACGCTTCTTGAGTAGAAGGAATAATTACTCGTCTGCCTGATTTATTTATAGCAGCAGCAACTTCTTCAGGAGCAAGATTCAAACGTGAAGTAACAATCTTTGGTATTTCTTTTACTGGGGTTCCTGCTGCAATTTCTTCAATCAGTACATTTTCAATATTATCTACAGTAGCAGCGGCATCCTCTATTGCCAACCTTTCAGCTCTAACTGCGGCTCTGTTGGCTATTTTCTGTTGAATTGTAGATACTGTCTTACCAAGTACAAAACCGCCAGCGGCTCCTGCTGCCGTCAATGTTGCCAGTTCTTGTGGTTTTATTTCTCCTGTCTTGGCAAGCTGCTCTGCCATATTCATCTCGCCAGAAAGCAAACCAGCAGCTAAGGACACCCCCCGCGCTCCTAATTTCTCAGGTGCTGCTATGAGCGTAGTAGGAGTAGATAAAGATTTAAGGAATATCCCAGCAGTGGCTGCGTCTACCTCATACCATGCTTGATTATCTTTCTCTTCCAAGAAACCAGAGTCAATAAGGGCTTTGTTTTGGGTGTACACGCTGTCTGCTTTGACCTGCTGTATCCTCTCCCTTCTTTGGTCAGGTGTCATTTGAGAAAACCCTGCGCCATATTTCTCGTCAGGAGAGATGTAAGCTATGCTGCCATCAACAATACCTATAGAACCTATTGGAAACTTACTTTCAAGATAGTCTCCCCAGTTGCCTACATCAGTAGTAGTTGAATCCCAACCATAAGAAAATTTCTCCCATGCAGTAAGACGGTCTGTCACTGCTTCTCTCAAAGGAGCTACTGTATTTTCTTGCTCAACAAGAGTGCCGATAATATCCGATAAAGGATAGCCAGCATTAATAGCCCCTTCATAATCATAGTTATGTCTGGAAGCTAACGACTTAACTATGTCTTCATCTGGAACGCCAGCAGCTCTGGCGGCTTCTAAATCAAAAGCCATAATTAATTCTCACTTACTGGGCTTGATGTGTTATTATAAAAAGATTCAACAGAAGGGGCTGGAGTTAGTGCCTGTGAAGAAGGAGCAGTAACACTAACATTTCCTTCTTCATCTACTGAAATTCGCCCACTACTTCTAAGACGTTGAGCAGCTTCTTCAATGTTGTCTTGGAATGTTCCGCCTTTTTCTGCTTTTACTCTAGCAGTTTCATTGGCAAGCTCATTAGCAAAAACTTCTCTATCTTCTGAAGACATTAAATCTTGGTCGAACCACCAACTTTTAATAGCTGTTGTATTTCTTGTTACCCAAGAACTCGCTGCTTCTTTTTCACCTTGCGTTGGAGTGGATATAGGTCGAGGCTGCGGTGCGGTCTCTTGTCTTTGAGCTTCTGCTTTTGTTTGCCAGTAATCTTCCATTGTGCCTTCTGGGTTCTCTTTCTTCCACGCCTGATATTCAGATTGAGAACGTGTAGTATTTGTTTTCCATGTAACAAAAGAAGGATAGCTTGTGTCTGCTCCCGGTGCTTGAGCAGTTTCCCATGCCGCCCACTCAGCTTGAAACTCATAAGTCTTAGGTGCTTCTTCTTTGAAAGAATCCCGTATGTCATTTAATTGGCTTATTATATCTGAAGCAGGTAATTGGCCTACAAGAAGTTTTATATCTTGCATGGCTGCTTTAGCATCTTCACTTTTTGCATTTGCTATTGAGCTGTCGATAAAATTAATAAGCGTGTCGCTCTGCTGTATTTTTTTATCTTCTTGTAACTTAAGTTCATTAGCCTGCGCCATAAACTGTATAGCTTCCGGTATCCTACCAACAGCATTAGCAGCCTGAGCCATAGCAGTCAGACTGTCAGAAGTAGTGCCAAAGCTGGGTTGTTGGGATATTTGCTGCATAGCTTTGTTGTAGGCTTCAGTGGCAGAGTACGGAGTCTGTCCGGTAATACCACCAAGCATGCCGCGAATACCCTGACCAATAGCTTGGGTAGTCTGCGGAACAGAGGCAGCCATAACAGCAGCCATAGGGTTTGGAGAGGACATAGCAGCCATAATGTCCTGTGGAGACATCCTCTGCTGTTGAGGTGCTAACAGATTCTGAAGCAAACCTTGTGCAAATGATTGATTAGCCATTCTGTGTCACCTTTAAATAATTTTATTAAACAGCCCACTAAAGAGCGTACCCGCACTAGAAATCTGTCCGTTCTGAACTGAGTATTGAGGAGCAAACAAGCCTCTGAGAGCTTCTTGCAGGTATATCTGACGCAGTGCGTTAGCCTGCTGCTCTGACTGAATACGAGCCTCTGCACCTGCCTGAGCCAGCCCTGCACCTGTAACAGCCTGCTGCTGCTGCGCTCTGGTAGCAAGTTCAGCATAAGGTACACCAGCACCCATAACATTAAGCAGCATCTGCTGCGGAGTAAAGGACGCACCAAACATCCCCTGACCTATGTTGTACTGCTGGAGCTGTTCACCCATAGCCTGCTGACGGCCCATCAGGGCGTTCTGCATACGCTGTTCTTCCATAGCTTTGGCAAGAGCCAGTTGCTCAGGAGTACCACCATACTGTGCAGTCCTTACGCCAAGCCTGCCCTGATTCAGCAGCCTCTGCTCTAGCGCAAGCTGTTCACGCTGACGCTGTGGAGCTGCCGCAGCCTCAAGCATCTGAGTAACATTAGCAGCCCTCTGGTCAATCGGAGCAGCAGCACCGAGCATACCGCCCAAGCCTGACTGAGTAAGCTGCTGTACTACATTCTGATAATCAGGTGACAGAGCCATCTGTGTCCCAGTAGGGCCAGCAGTAAACGTACCCAAGCCACCGCCAGCACCGCCAGTAGTGACAGTATAAGGCTTAAACTGCAAGTCCTGACTAGCCTGCTGAGCAAGCTGCTGCAAGGTGTTCTGCACATCAGTGCCAGCTTGTCGTACCTCGCCCAAGCCATAATTAGCCAAGCCTAGTTGAGCACCACTACCTAACAAGCCTGAAAGAATGTCACCCCATTCCATTAGTAAGTACCCCCGGTAATCGTACCTGCCGTTAATGTGCCAGAAACATTAACAGTAGCAGCCGTGACAGTTCCTGTGAAAGTAGGACTTGCCTTATCTGATTTACTATTTACTGCTGTTTCTATGTTATCAAACTCCGTGTTGATCTCTGTGCCTTTGACCACTTTAGAAGGGTTACCAGAAGCAAGAGCATCTTTAACAGCGAAGTTGGTAGTTTTGGTATATGCGCTCATTACACAAGCCTCCCAAGTAATGCCAAAATATCAATTTTCTGAATTGAAAACAAAGTATCATTTATACTAGCTTGTATTCCTACGGTTACTACGTTGCCAGAGCCACTGCCGTTGATTGAAGGACGATTTATCAAAATGCCCGGAGTGTATTCATCATCACTGCCATATTCATCAACACCATACTCAGCTATAGCCCCGCCTGAGAACAGGAAAGTCTGCTGCTTGTAAGAATAAGAATAATCATATCCCCAATTCAGAGTTGTCTGTGTATCCTGACCACCTATAATAGTCAAAGTAAACTTTTTAAGAAATTTAATATTAGCAGCATTACCAAAGTCCAAAGGTATGCTGAAATACTCCATCAGGTAAGTTGATCCATTATCCAGAAAGCCTTGATACTGACTAATTCCTTCAGGATGTCCAAAGTATATAGCCCCGTTCTTGCGTCTTGTAACACACAGCGGGTTAATCTGACTCCATGTTGTAACCCTGTGAGAGCCATCCTCTAACGGGCCGCGCATGTCAAAACAATAAACAATGTTACTATCTGGCAGCGTTACCAAGTAGAAGGCTTCTTCAGGGCTGTATACAGACTTAATAGGAGCTGTCTGAAGACCTACAACAGAGGTCAAGTCAGTCCTGACGTTCTTGCTTAAATCTCTTAAAGGTGCTGACTTTTCCTGAATCAGCCTACCAAGACTCATTAAACCTTGTTGACTAAGAAACAAAATGTCTGCCCCTGTGTTTTGCACAGAGTCACGGGCAATGCAGCCAATGTTGCTAATAGCGTCAGACAGAACCATTGTTGTTGGATCATCTGCACCGCTATAGATAAGCACAGAGTTCTTACCAAAAATAATAAGAAAATTGTTATGCGCAGCTAACGCTACAATCTCATCGTAGCCCGTAGGCCAGAACTGATTTATCTCTATAGAGCCTGATGTACCACTATCCCAATTCACGCCATTGAGAGTATCAGACCAATAGACAGTAGATTTATCATCAACAAAGTCAGCACACCAGAGCCTGCCGTATGCTCCAATAACTTCATTACCTTCAGGAGGAGTTCCACTGGATGAAGCATGTGACGACATGGCAACAACAACCCCAGTAGCCTCGTCATACACCAAAGGCTCATGATCGCTCTGAAAGAAATAAACACGATGATTAAAAGAAACAATCTTCCAGTTGTTTGCTGTTATGGTGTAACCACCGGGAGTTTCGTCAGTAAGCGTAGCAGCCCCTGAGAATATTTTGTTATTACCAGCACTAAATATTTTAGATGCGCCATCTTCTTCAATATGTTCATGGATTGCTTCTATACCATCAGAAGAACCCAAAGGAGTAGCGTCAGTGGTAATGTAGCTGTAGCCTCTCCTAGCACCTATCCTACCGTATTGGTCAATAACACAGTTCGTAGCAACGGAGGCAAAAGAAGGATTCAAACCAACAGGGGAGTCTTGTGTGTTGATCCCAAAGAAACCCGGAGCAGATATTGAAATGGTTTGAAGCGTTTGCGCCATTACGCAGGTCTCCAGTTCAATTCAACACTATATTTAGCAGCGTCCAAGGAAACCGCATCTGCCAACGCTCTATCAGCAATGCCAAAGATTTCCTGAGCAGCAGTGCCGCCTGTTTCGCCTCTTTCGCGTGTAGCAAACGACCAAGCGTACATGATAATAGGATGACTAGGCAGCTTAGTAACATCGTTTGCGTCAGACAACTCACCTTCACGAATTACCATGTCAAAGTTCAAGTCATAGCTACCATCAGGCGTAGGATAAACAACAATGTTCTGATCCCCGTTGCTATCAATACCATTAAAACTAAACACTTCAGGAACGCCTACAGCGGCTGTGTTTAGATTAATTTTTGTATTCATTTCATTGGTTGAGATTAATTTAAGCCTTGTTTTCTGAGTCGCGTTATAAGCATCAAGTATTTTATAATCTTGGCCTGAGCCAGTAATTGTGTAAGAGTTAGTTGCAGAGGTAACCTGTACAGTTTTAGTTGTCCTTAGTGCAGACCAGTCCCACGCTGTTTCAACTACCTTCTTAGCATCATTAACCAAATAACCAACCAGAGTTGAATACTCAGTATCAGTAGGCGTAGACACTTGTGTTTCTCGCAAACGGGCTAAAACTCTGTTGATTAAATCAATATATGTCATAATAGCCTCATGTATAAGTCAACAAGTTGCCCAACAAAGTGTAAGGACTTTCGCTAAATTTGAATAATTCTGGGAACACAAGCTGAGAAGTTTCTGTAGGGCCGCCACCTAACATACCGCCTACAAATCTTGTACCCTTTTCAGTGTCAGTGCCTTCTCCCGGCTCTGTAGCTGTACCAGTAATAAGAGTAGTATCAGTGCCTGTACCAGTAGTTATAGTAGTATCAGTGCCTGTATCAGTAGTTATAGTAGTATCAGTACCTGTGTCAACAGTTGGAGTAGTGACTGTACCAGTAGTAGTTGTAGTGCCAGTAGTAGTGCCTGTACCAGTAGTAGTTGTAGTGCCAGTAGTAGCTCCTGTGCCAGTAACAGCACCTGTGCCAGTAACAGCACCTGTGCCAGTAACAGCACCTGTGCCAGTACCATCAACAGTAGGGATAATAACTGTAGTATCAATCTCAGGCGGCTTCTCGTACCATATCTCACCCATAGGATCACCAACAACTACAGACCCATCAGGGTTAGTATGCCGCCATACAATAATAGAACCTTCACGTGGCTTAGCATTAGGGTCTATCTGTTCATTTGTGCCATAAACAGAATAATCAAAACCACCAGCATCTGTTGCAGGCTGCTCACCAAGTCCGCTTAAATCACCTTCTGTGAGTGTTGTATCTGGCTCCAGCCCTGTAGTATCCCACTGTGCAGGTGTCGTTAATGTAGCTATCTCAGGCTGTTCTGGTGCTGTGTATGGCGCAACATATCCTTCTTTGTCTATGACATACTGCTGTCCGTCAGTGCTAGTTACAACATTAAGAGCACCACTTTGAATGTCAGCAGCTATGTCCATATCACTCCCCATATCTCTCTGTGGGTTCTGGGAGACATCTACAGAAGTCTGCTGACTGGTCACTAATTTGTTAGCATGTTCACGGATAACCTGATCCTGCTTCTCCTGCGCTACCTGCTCAGGAGTCATAGTAGGATCGTTGAAGATAGTGGAGTCAGTGAGCCAGTCTCCGATGTTGGCAGGGCTGTACAGTTCTTCAGGATTCATACCCCTGTTTATCAAGTCAGTTTTAGCTGCATTATAGAGCTGCCTGTCGTATTCCCTCCGTGCTTCTGCCTTGGCTTCTCTGCTCCCTACAAAAGCACCAAAGCCTGCAAGAACCAAAGAAGCAGGGTTTAACATGTTCTTTAGACCATTAATAAATGGATTACCTAGAACAGCATTAGCAGCCGCTTCAGCCTGCTTTGCAGTCCCTCCAGCTAACAACACCTCTCCGGCAGCAGCATCAGCAGCGGCAGCAAGAGTAGTCGCAGAGGTAGAGCCAGCAACCGACATCGGCCCCATAGCGGTAGACTGGAACAAGCTAGGAATAGAAGTAAGAGAATTAATTGTGTCATAAGTATTGATAGCATCTGCAATCAGATTAGTGCCTGAAGTCCCGCTAGGCTGAGTTGGCAGCGTAACAGGTGTAACAGGGATCACAGGAGCAGGAGTTTTTGGAACAGGAGCTACTGGAACAGGAGGCTGCATACTTGTAGCAGTCTGCAACTGAGCATTATAGCGATTCTGTATAGACGCAAGATTCCCACCAGTGGCCTGTGCCAACTGTGTAGGAGTAACGCCAAACGACTGCATCTTGTTAAAGACTTCAGCGTCTGTGGCAGTAGGATTGCCAGAGAGCCATGTTAGTATTTGTTCGTTAGTAGCTGCCATTATAGTTTTGCAACACCTTCTCGTTTTTCAAAAGTACGATAACCCGCCAAACCTAACATGCCCAACAAAAGCGTCATCAGTTCACCTGACTCCAGAACAGGTAGCTCCGGTACTTCAGGAGCATATACAACAACAATAAACTTCAAGAAAGGATAAATAACAAAGTTATACCCCATACCTGCTGCGCATATCCAACCTACAGCGGGTCTCCATCCAGATACAAACACAGAAGAATGAGCAGCTTCTTGTTTATTTACTTCTAACTGACCAAAGAGTAACCGTAACTCTCCAGCCTGCTCCATGTTAGCCAACAACTCTTTTGCTTCAGCTCTGGCGTTACGGTCAGGAATAACCCTGTCCAGAACAGTATCGAGTATTGACAATCCCGTAGCTAAAAGACTCATTTCTTCTTTTTCTTTTTACTTGTTGTTTGTCTATCGTATTCTTGTGTTAACTGATTAACTATGGCTTCTATGCAGTAGGCTTCTTGTTCTATCCCCGGTAACTGCTCTCCTATGTATTCTTTAATGAACTGCCAGACATGGACGCTTTCATGCACTAAAGATAAATAATCAAAGTTTCTTGTTGTAGGAGAAATGCAAACTAATATTTTTATATTACCTTCAAGCTCAACACTCTTTGTCTCTGCTAAACTCCTTCCAGCTAGGAACTCTTGGTTAGGGAATAGTGCATTAAACTCTGAAACTGATGTACATAGTCCATATTCTATTGGGCTTACAAACAGTGTCCGGTCTACCCACATAAATACTACTGCCTTTTATCAACATTGTTTACACAATTAAAGCAAGAATAAACATGACTATACCAGCCACAACAAACTGAGCAGCTTGCATTTCGGACATTGTTAAAACAAAAGCCTTAAACTTCTTACCGATATATTTCATCACTCACCATTCCCACTAAATTTATTCCAAGCACCGATAGAAAGTATCCCTAGCACTACCATAGTCCCCCACCGAGCCACCGTGTTCCAGATGGTTTTCTTGGTCTCCCTCCAGTCACGGATTAAAGACCGCAAGTCACGGACATCTTCACCTGCATCATCATCGTGAAGCCCAATCTCTTTCAACACAGACTTCATTTCTTCACGAATTACTTTTCGTAGAGTATTCTCATCAATGTCCATGACCTACTCCCTACGGCTTGACAGGCCAGTCAGCGTCTTGTAAGTATGGGAAGTTTGCATGGCTAGTAATATCACGCAGTGCTTGTCTGTAGTCTAGCCAGACCTGCGGGACTTGAATGCCCAAGCTGTCTTGTGCGTTCTGATCTACTGCTTTGACTGTTACCCAATCTGACTCAGCCAGTAGTTTATCACGCTGTGTCCTAACAGAAGCAGCCGCCTCACTGTTCAATCTGGCTTGGTAGTCATTCTCTTGGTCAGTCTTGGTGACTAGGTTGCCATCTTCATCAGTGTAGTTGCTGAACATATCAACGACCTTCCAAGCCTGTACCCAGTTGCCTTTAGCGTCCTGTGTAACACCGTCTCTGACTGCCTGCGTGTAGCCTGTGACTTCCGGCTTGGGTGTTTCAAATACAGGGTCTATGCCAAGAGCTGAGCAGACGTTAGCGTCCCACACTCGTGGCAGTGATGTGTTGCTGTGCATTCTTCTGACTTCGCCTTGAGTTTTGACTTCGCCAGTTGATTGAATACGGTATTCCATAATTGATATTCCTATGCGTATGACCATTCATTGTTAAAATTATTCCTGCATCTCCACATTATTGTAGCTCTTTTAATGCCACAAAAATTCTCGCATTCGGTAGATGTATCAAATACCCCAAAAGGAGTTAGATATTTTTTGCCCAATTTTGAAGCAGCCAACGCTTTAGCATGACTCTTACTTTTAGGTTGTCCTGTTAATGCTGCGCTTATTTTGAGCTTCCATTCTTTTGGTCGTGATTGCCCTTTATGCGGCAATGCGCTATTTTCTTCTATAGTGTCGCAATAAACGTTGTCAATACAATAAGCGCCAATATCATTGATACGACACATTTGATAGCAGCCAGATTTTTTACCGCGCAATTCCCACTTCCCAGTATCTAACCACCATTGTTTCCATTCTTCAAAAGTGAATAGAAAATCTATACCTCTTCTTTTAGAGTCTGCTTTGCTTCTAGTGTATGCGGCTCTGAACTTGTCTTTTGTCATCAGGCAATACTCATAAAGATATAAGAAACTCCACTAGCATTAATAGAACAAGTAGCTTCTTGATTAACAATAAATCCACTGCTATCTGGGTCTATAGCATCAGCGCTTGTTATTTCTGCGGCTGTAGAGTTTAGCTGTAGAGCAGGATCATTACCTGCAACAATACCACGCGCAGAATCATATACCCACCATGAACCTGTAGTGCTTGTAGACTTAATTAAAATAAATCTCGCCCCACCACTAAATCCACAGTCAATCGTTTGGCTTGTACCATTACCTGTGTAGCTACCTACTTTGCTTACTCCGGGGCAGGTGGCGAATAGGTAGCCTATGTAGGTGTCGCCAGAACCATTTACACTTGCGTCTGTTCCTAATGTAATTTGCGTTGCTGTTGGCAACGTGCTTTGCCATAAAGAAAAGGTAGCTACACCCGCACTTCCATTTAGTGTTAAATAATCGTCTATATCTATGCCGCTTGCCCAAACAGCCCATACTCTTGAGCTATTTCTTCTTTTGACAATCATTAATTCTGGTGCAACGCCAAGATTATGATTTATTGATGTATTGCTTCCAGTCCCAGTATAAGCTACCGCATCAAAAAAGCCTGTGGCGCGCTTGAAGGCCCAATTAATATATGTATAACCGCTATAATTTTGCGTTCCAAAGTCGCTTGCTGAATTAGCCCCAAATGTATAACCTAGCTGGTCAAAAGAGCGGAATTCATCGCTATCAGGAACCTCTACATCAGTGCTTGATGTAACAAGTCTAACATTTGGGCCAGTTAACTTTGTTCTCACTCGTCCTGCAATTCCTGCTGTTTGATTTTTAATGATCACCAAATCAGGTGGGAAATTTGGCGTAGTGACAGATGCTACCGCGCTTGTCCCCGCTCTTGAAACAGGACTAAACACCTCAGTCCCTGCTGTAGGCACTTTCATCGGGCCACGGCGGATGGCGATGTAGATGTAGGTGCCGCTTGCAGACAAGGTGCCGTTAATACTGAATCCAGTGGCGGTTGGATAGGTTTGGTTTGCCCCAAAGTTGTATTCAGCAGATGATGCGTTTGCCGCCAACTTTAGGCAGTTGCTATATGACATCCCGCGCATGGCGTCTAGCATTATCCAGTCGTCGGCAGCATCGGATCGTTTAATCATTACCCATTGCGGCTCATACCCAAGACTGACCGTGGCGCTACCGCTGCCATCAGTCGTAAACGACCCACACGAAATAATATTCTCCGTGCCGTCATCGCCAAAGCCTCCTGCGTCTGAGGCGAATAGGTAGGCTACAAAAGATTCACCCGATTGATTGACGTTACCGTTATCGCCAAGAGTAAATACTGAGTCAGTTGGCGTTGTACTATTCCATAAGCTAGTAGTAGCTCCTGCTGCATCGGTCGTGTTTAACGATAATGCTTGCCCATTACCTAAAGAAGTGTGGTAGACACGCCAGTTTGATCCTGAAGTGCTTGTTCTTTTTATTATCATCACCGCAGGTGTACTACCAAGATTATGCGCCACAGTCCTTCCCGCAACACCATTCCCAGTATAAGTCAAAACATCAAAGAACTTCTCAGCCTTGCGGAATGTCCACGAGGCGTAGGTTGCGCCACCATTAAACGAATTAATGTTCATGGTGAAGCCGTTTGAATTAAACGAATCTATCCAGTTAGAACCTGTCTGTGCCGCATCCGTAGAATAGGAAATAAGATAACTGCCTATTCCTCTTGCGGTATCAATCAGTTGCCCACCTGTAGCGGCAGACCTTCCTTGCCTCCAAACCAACCCGCCTTCACCAGCCAGATCAATCCCGTTGGTGATGGTCTGCGTAGAACTATTACCCGTATACAAATAAGTCGAGAATACATCCTCAACGTACAGAGACTCACCTGCATTACCTGCCGCTGCTGTCAGAGCTTTAGCTAATTTGCTCATTACACATAGCTTCCTGTGTAAGCACCGTAGAGAGTTGTGGAGACTTTCCAAAACACCAGTGTGTCCTTCGCAGTCAGCGTAGGAGCAACATTGCCTGCGCTGGTCACCCAAGTCATGGTCGGGTAGGTCACCGTGTAGCTGGCACCAGCCTCTAGCATCAACACAATGGCATCACCAGAGCTTAGTGAGTCTGTGAAGGTGGTGTTACCAGATAGGGTCTTGGTCTGCACTGCACCGTTGGTAGCGTCAAAGGCTGTGCCAGACAGAGCGTACACAGTGTCTCTGACGGTCTTGTTCGTGAACGTGTCAGTGCTAGAAGCTGTAACCAGAGCAGTAATGCCATCTAACAAGTTCAGCTCTGTAGTTGTGGCAGTAATGCCGTCTAAAACATTTATTTCAGCAGCGGTTGCTGTAAGATCACTAATCTGGCTAACAGTTACGCTAGTAGCAGTAGGAGCTACATCTACCCAAGCACTCCCGCTGTAAACTTGCATCTTATTAGCAGTAGTATCAAAGTACAAAGCACCTGTCAGCAGGGCATCTCCGTCATTGTCTGTAGAAGGAGCAGAACTTTTCTGTCCCAAATAACGGTCATCAAAGTTATCGTAGCTAGTAGCAGCGGCTGCTGCACTTGAGGATGCACTAGATGCGCTAGAAGCTGCATTAGTTGCTGAAGTGGAGGCATTAGAGGCAGACGTACTGGCTGCACTTGCGGAGGCTGCTGCTGCGGCTGCTGAGGTTGCTGCGTCTGTAGCAGAACCAAGGATAGAATCAACATATGTTTTATTAGCTGCATCGCCACCCGCAGAAGGAGCTGCAAGCCCTGTGACGCTGTTGCTGCCCATAGCTATGTTGCCTGACATAGTACCACCAGTCAGGGAGAGCTTCAGTGCGTCTTGAGTGTCTACATAGGTCTTGCTGGTAGCATCGTTGCTAAGTGTAGGAGTGCCAAGACCAGTAATATTATTACCACCCATAGCTATAGCACCAGTCATAGTGCCGCCTGCTAGGGGAAGTTTAGTAGCTATAGAGTTAGTAATAGTAGTAGAAAAGTTAGCATCATCGCCCAAGGCAGCAGCTAGTTCATTAAGTGTGTCTAGTGCAGCAGGAGCAGAGGCTACTAAGCTGGTGATTTGGGTATCAACATAGCCTTTAGTGGCTGCGTCAGAGGACGCTGAAGGAGTCCCCAGATCAGTGAGGATAGCCCCATTAAAATCAGTAGTACCATTAATAATAAGATTGTTAAGAGTTGTAGTGCCACTAGAAGCAGTGACATTACCAGTAACATTACCTGTGACATTTCCAGTTACGTTTCCTGTTAAGTTGCCAGTGACGTTACCAGTTACATTGCCTGTCAAAGCACCAGTAAAACCAGTGTTGGCAGTGATATTGGTTCCTACAATAGTGCTGGGAGTAGTACCACCAATAGGTGTGTTATTGACAGATCCACCAGTAATAGTGGCATTGCTTGATGACACAATACCAGTGTATGTGCCTGATGATGTAATATTACCAACTGTCAGTGAGGTCGGATTAGTCCCCAACTCTACAACAGTGCCAGAAGCATTCTCTGTAAAAAGGCGTTTGTCAGTAACATTGACAGCCAATTCACCCTGCTCAAGATTGGCTGATGAGGGAACAGCAGAAGCAGTAGAACTGTTCTTGGTGATGATTTTGGTTGTCATGGAATTCTCAAACTCTTTTGCTGAAAAAGTAAAACTGCACAGCCGATTAAGACTGTGCAGTTCTTGCTTAGACTAAATAAATATTAGTCGTTTACAACCAGAACAAAACCAGAATCCGGGCGGTAAGCCTGAACACCGTAGAGGGTATCAGCGGTGTAGAGGTTAGCCAGATATTCCTGTTTGTACTGAGTCTGGCTGCGGATTCCCATCTGCTCTGCCAAGATCAGCGTATCCTTGTGCATCAGCATAGAAGCAACCAAGCGGTCACCAGCAGTGTTATCGACTGCTGATTCTACTTCAGGGCAGTTGCTGGTAACATATACGTCAATGCCGTACAGCTCACCAATCTTACCATTCTGTACACCACGACCATTAACAAAGTCGCTAGATACATAGCGGTCAATGCCCATGATGGCGTTGCGGAGTGACGGGGGGATAACAAATACACGATTATCCATCGGCACATCAGCATCATCCATCTGCTGGATCAAGGCGCGGAAGATAGCATCAGTGAACACATCAGAGGTGGTCACAGTATCAACAGCATACGCAGTCAGGCCAGTAGAAGCATCAGGGAAGAAAGATGCGCTATGAGTCCAGTCGGAACCATCGCCATTACCCAGTGACTTGCCCAGAGCAAACAGGTCGGTGTCGATCTGCTTGGCAAGAGCGTAGCCAGCATCGCTGGTGTAGAAGCTACGCAGGCTATCCAGAGCCTGAACACTAACGATATCCTCGATCAGACGAGAGTATTCATAGTGTTTGTTAATAGCAACCTGTACTTCAGACTCAGTAGCGTTCTGAAGGGTTACTGCGGTGTTTTCGCTCTTGGCGTAGGCTGAACCACGAGTCGGAGCAGGGATGTGAACAACATCACCTTTTTTGCCTTTCATTGCCAGACGTTTTACAAGACGAGCCAATACAAGATTTTTCTCGTAAGCAGCCCGAATCTCGTCCGACCAAAGTTCAGGGACAAAGGTTGCAGCTTCGGTCATTCCGACCGCGCCAGTCATAGTGGGGTAAGTTGAAGTAGCCATTTCAATCTCCGGTAATCAGGAGTCCTAAACTACTCTGCCCTCTGCGTAAGCCTGTCGGATTTCAGCAGCTAGGGAAGCGTATCTATCAGGATCATCCCTCATTAAGTTAATAATGTCTTGCCTTCTGTATTTCTTCCTGCTGGCCTGTTCAACAGCGGTAGATGTATTTCCTATAGAGGCTTTGCGTACAGTGTCTTTTCTTGCGGACAGTTCAGAAGAAGCTGTCTGCTTTACAAGACTCTGACGTTCTTTCCACAAGGAAAACAGCTCATCGGCTGCGTCTACATCGTACTCTTTGTCAGCTCTAATCAACAATGCTTGTCGTACTTTAGAAGCCTCTATCCACTCCTGAAACTTCTGATCTGATATAAGCTGTGTTGCATCTGGGTGACGACGTAGCATCTCTGCCTGTGCCGTAGCCTGACGCTGTTGAGCTGTCAGTGTCCTCAGTTCCTGAAAAGCCGGATGACTCTCAATGGACTGGTTCACTGCTGTTTTTGGGTCAGCAAAGAAGTCAACTTCTTCAGCGGGTTCTCTCTTGCTTGAGACAAGTTCTGTCTGCTTGGTTATGAAGTCATCGACAACTTTACGAAGCTCCCCTACTTCATTAGCCTGACGGCCTACCATCTTTTCTGCTTCTTGGTGCATACGAACCAAGTCAGTTAAAGATTTGTTTCGGTACTTGTCGGGGATTTCTTCAACAGGTTCTGGCTCTGCCGCCTGCTGCTGTGTTTCTTCTTTAAGTTCTAATTCTTCTAGGGCTTTAATTTCGCCCTCAAGCACACGCTTATCTATAAGCTCTGCCATTATTAGCTCCGTGTATATACATTATGGAGAATGAAAGGGGCATCTAAGGCTGATGGTATCCCTTTGGTGGATTAGTCGTACTTCTTAGAGCCTTTCTCGTGATACTTTGCCCATTTAAGAGCTGCTCCGGGGTAACCCCCATCGAAAGGTATCTTGAAGTTAGGCACTGAAATAGTGCGACTAGCGGTTTCTGAACAGTGAGGACACTCTTTAGACCTAATATCAGAGGAAACATTAGCCTCAAACACATGCCCAGTAGGACACTTAAAGTCAAAGAGCATTTTCGTCTTCCTCTATTGAATCAATAGCCTTACGGACGGAAGTCTCAAAGTTCAGAATGGTTAAGATAGCTTCAAGTTGTCCCTGCCGGAAAGCAAGGTCTTGAGCATCTTGGATACTGCGAAGATCATTTAGCTGGTCTACAGTTGTTTCTAGTTCTTCTAGAAGCTGCTTCCAGCCAGAATAAGCAAAAAGATCAAGGAAAGTGTTGTAGTAGGTTTCTAATTCTTTATTTTTCACTTTCTTTCCTATATTATAACATAATTATGACAAAATGTCAAGAAATTAATGAACAGGTGTTTGTGGAGTTTTTTCTTTAACTAAGCGTAACTTAGTAAGAGAGTTTTCTTTATACTCATTTTTAATAAAAGTATAAAGCTCAATCACTTCTTGAACAGAATACTGCCCTGCTGTGTTGGCAATAATTGTTAAAAGAATACTAACTCTGGTATCCCCGTCCATTATTTTTCCTCAGTTGCTGCTTTTTTGATATTTTTTGGTGTTTCTAAGGCAGCTACTTTAGCTTCCAGTGTAGCAATTCGTTTACGATCTTCCTTAAATGACTCATTGATCTGGTCAATAATCTTCTTTACTTCAGCTTGGGTTAGCATAAGCTCTCCTTATTGTTGTTATTATTACCATTTAACTTTATCGGCCCAGTAAGCCGCTGACATCTTGCCTTTCTTGATGTTGCTGGAGTGACGGGCTTTGAAGGACTCTCTACGTTTGCGGTACGACTCAGACTCGCCTTCCTTCTTAGGACTACCAGAGACTCCCTGCTGCCCAAATCTGATCGTCTTTACTTGGTCGCCTTCTTTGGCAACAACCACATGACTCTTTGTAGGGTGATTAGGGGTGCGTTTGGGCTTGTTATATCCATCAACACCTGCCTTCTCTAGCCTATAATCTTTAGCCATTTTTACGCTCCTTTGCAGCGACCTCACGCTCTTTAAGCAATACTTCAGCCAGCTTAATCCTCTTAGCAAATTCGCTCTCGTCTGCGTTGCCCTGCTGGAGATTCTTGGTCACTGCGTCAATTTCTTTAATTTTAAGCTCTTGCGGCAGCAACTGTGCTTCCATCTGATACTTCTGCGCCCTTGACTGGGACTCAGCAGCCTGAGCTTCCAGCGCACCTGACTGGCTGGCTTTGAACCTCTGGTCTGCCTCAAACGCTATTTGTTGCATCTGCTGCTGTTCTGGGGACGGCTGAGAAGCCTGAGCCAGAGTAGACTTGAGTTCTTCCCTGTTAGCCAAGCTCATGTTGTCAATTATTGAAGTAATAAGGACAGGATATAGCGGAGAGTCTGGAGACATAGTTTGCAGCAGTTGTACAAGCTGAGTAACTTCATACTCTCTGGCAATGATCCCCAAAGAAGAAGTGGTTATAAATTTATAATCACTAACAGGATAATGCTCAGGATCAAACTGCATGTAACGCCACGCAGCCTTTTCAACAAAAGGAATAATAAACGATTCTTGGAAGTTAATCAGGGTGCGCTTGTGACGCTTAATAATCGCTCCAAGGCTCATGCTGATACCAGCAGCGGTAGCCTCGCCATTGATGCTGCCGGGGATGCCAGCAGAGTCAATAGCACCCGTAGCCATCTGTAGCATACGCTGGAGAGAATCTGCCTGTGCAAAGGTAATCTGGTCAACACCGCCAAGACGGATAGGCTCCAGAATCTCAGACGGTCTACCTACGGTCAGAATGGTCTTGCCGGGACGGACATCAGTAGTCATGCCTCTAGGGATGCGGGTAGAGTCAATGCCGATCATTGGATGTACAGTCAATGCCAGAGCATCCTGACGCGCACGGAGTTCAGCATCGAGAGCCTTCTGGCTGTTGTAGGCTTTCTCGCAGATGCCTCTGCCCCAGAACCTGCCGGGAACAATGTCCCACTGGAAAGCAATGACGGGCCTGTCCTGCATCATGTAGGGGTTTTCTTCTGCTTTCAGCAAGTCACCACCATTAGCAAGAACAACAATAGCTTCAACGTAGTAAGAGCTTTCGTCCTCAGTATCAGAAAGTTCTACAATCTCTGAATCATCTTCCTGCGCTTTCTTCAACAGGTGACGGGGAACAAGACCATAATAAGTGGTTTTTCTTGATTTTGACGTTTCAGGAACAAGCAATGTTTTATCTTCTTCCAAGTCAAGGTCATGGATAGCAGTGCCGATAGGAGTCTTTTTATAGACACCTTTCTCTTGCATCAGCTCTATGCTGTGAGTAGGAACATACTCATCAATAGCACAGCCAATCGCATCCTCAATAGAGGTAGCAGAAGGATCAATAAGGAAATTCTGTGGAAGGATAGGACGCATCTTAACTGCTGTCCTGTTGATTATGTTTACACCAACAGCGGTGAGCTGGCCTTCCATGATTGGCTGAGTAGCCGGAGACATTTCTTTGATTTCTTCCAGCACCACTTCAGCCATGCCAGTGCCGTATACAGCAGAGACCAACAAAGATTCTGCGATAGCTTTGCGTATCTTTTGTTTCTTGAAGTCTTCATGCAGGTGATGCTTCAGCATCTCAATGTCGGACTTGTCAGTGTCCATGTGGTCGTCAGCAATATCAAACCATGTTCCTCTGCCAAAGGTAGCTTCTTCAATCTCAGCTACGGCAGACTCAACAGCTTGCTGTGTTGCAGGACTAATGAGCCTAGAGCGTTCAGACTCACGAGTCTTGTCTTCAGCAGACCAAACACCACGCCAGATGCGGTTGTATTCGTCATGCAGGCGTTGATAATTATTTTCATAATGCTCCCGCCATTCATATACTTTGGACATTACCCACTCATCAAGCGTCTGCTCGCGGATAAAGTCTTCTTTATCTTCAATAAAATCTTCCATATCAATAGCCTGTTATAATATCTAAGGGAACGTAGGTAGAATCAACAAAGTCATCTAACCCGTAAGGGACTTTAGCTAACTGATCCGTGTAAGACACAGCATCAACAAGGTCATCATGCACAAGCTCGTTAGGGAACTGGAATAGCTGATCAAGGAATTGTTCATTCCACTCACCTTTGTTAAGGTAAATCCGTCCATGCTCAAAGCGTCCCTGCAATGACCAGATAACACGGTCTACTTTCTTTTTGTTTCCGTGAGTCAGCTCTTGCACATTGAAGTAGGTGTTGTACTTTCGCATCAGGTCGCTGAGAGGAGTCATTACAGCCTGTCTGCTGATGCCCTTCTCCAAGCCTACAGCTACAGGGCTATAGTCACGCACAGCCTGAAATATCTTCTCTGCGGTTACACCCAGCTCCCAGCGTCCCCTAATAATATTATCAATAAACCAATCACCGTTAGGTAACACCTTAACAACAGAGATTGCTGACTGGTCAAGACGAGAGTTCTTTGAAACAGCCTTGTTGATTTCCTGAAAGCCTGCAAGGTCTATGGCAATATAGTAGTCTCCTTCTGACGGAGGCTCTCCATATTTTATCCATTCTTCCTTAAATATCTCAGAACCTCTGGACTCAAAGGATGCCATGAACTCCTGCCTGAAAGAGTAGGAGGACATTGACCTCTTAGCCGCCTCAATCTCAAGAGGGTCTAGGGTTTCGTTGTCTAGGCTAGTGAAATGAAAACCAGCCCACTCAGAGTCATTGCCTACTTCAGCGTACTTGTACAGGTCGTAGAAATGGTTACGGCCCATCGGAGTGCCTATAAACAAGGCTTCTCCTTTGTGGTCAGCTAGGGCAGGGCGTAGAATCTGCTCCCATACGTCCGGCTTCATGTCGGCATATTCGTCCATAACAAGGTAGTAAAGTTTTGTACCTCGCATGGTCTCTGGCCTGTCAGCACCCCGCAGAGAGATGACAGAGCCATTGATTAATGTTATTTCAAGATTATTAACATGTTCACCTGTTCTGATGCCGTGAGTGAGTTCTAGCAGCTCACGCCACATCAGCTTACGGGCTTGATCCCTTGTTGGAGCAACATAGAACACATCGGTGTTAGGTATCTCCAAGGCTTTAACAATTAACTTGTAGCGAGCATACTGAGTCTTACCAGTACGTCTACCAGCTACAATAACCTGAAACCTGCTAGGATCATTCCACGCCTTTTTCTGCCATTTCAGGAGGCGTATGTTTAAGTCTGTCACGATATGTTGTACTTAGAACCAGCGTGTCGTATAAGCTCAATAGTAGCTATGGCGGTGAAGGTACTACCTGCAGCGGTAGTAACAGTAATTGATTCCCCTTCATTCATGATCAACAATCCACCAGAGGAGCCACCAAAGATGTCGTAAGAACCTGCTCCGAGGTTTTTAGTTCCTTGGAATGTTATTGAAGTACCATCTTCCCATGTAGCGGAGTAAGTAGCTGAAGAACCTCCAGCATTGGCGATGAACAACATCAAAACACGGATATTAAAACCAGTAGGAACTGTAAACAAAGTTGTTGTTGCGCCACCAGTAAGGTTCTTACCTACAGATTGATAATTACCTAAATCTGAAAAACTAAGACTATTTGCCATTCTTATGCCTGTTTAGCTGATAACAACAGCTCTTGAACTTCTTTACACGCAGCAAGCCTACGCTCCATGTGGGGTTTGCCGGGACGAAGTATGTGGTCGCAGAAAGCCTGCGTAGCTTTCTCAGCACTAGGAGCACTAAGAACTTTCAGTACATTCCCGCGACCAACATGGGAGACCCCCTTGAGCCAATACATTAGCAGGATGTCCACGAGCATATCCAATTGTGTCTCTGCGGAGTCATCTGCCCTAATGTAGTCGAGGTAGTCTTGGTATAGACCATATAGGCCACCAAGGGGGTCAAACTGGAACAAGCCGTAGGCGGGGTTCTTGCGGCCTACCTGCTTTGTTGTGTAATCAAACGTACCGCCTGTCTCTACTGCGATGTTAGCCAACATAGCAACAACAAGGTATTCAGGCAGGTCAACCTCTTTACTGAGGTGTTCATAGACGCTTAGTGCGTTCTTTTTATTTTTAATTTCCATCAGGGTCTATATCTTCAAAGTCACCATCATCAGCATCAATAGTAATACCAGCAGATTCATTAATACCAGTAATATTAATTGTTACCGCTGCCTTGCCACCAGAACCCTTCTCAAACGAAGAAACAGGAACCATTCTGTCCATGAGTAGCTTCCACGCAGCAGCTTGATTCTTATTATCATTATCAAGAGCAGCATCAAAGATGGCTTCAATGACCTTAGTAGACTTAGGAGATGTAAGTATCCTAGCCTTAAACTCAGCCATTGCAGCAGCCTCTCCGGGAGGTCTACCACGCTTAGTTAGCTTCCCCGGTGTGTTAGCTGCCAGTGCCTTCTTAGGGGGTCTACCGCGCCTATTACCCGTCTTCTCTGTCATTAATTATTTTTTATTTTTCTTTTTTGATTTACGAGCAGAACTCAACGCTATAGCAACAGCCTGCTTCTGTGGCTTACCTGCTTTCATCTCCTTCTTGATGTTGCTGGAGATGGTCTGACTGGAATATCCTTTTTTCAAAGGCATAGTATCCCCTTCTATATAGGTCTCTGTAGAGATCAACAACAAGTCTAAAAGATAATTAATAATTATTATCCTTCGGCTGCTCCTTCGGAGCGCCTTAGCACCTTCAGACCCTCTGATGTTAAACAGGTAATAGTTCTTATTTTGTTTACACTTTCAGAGGATTCTGAAGTAATACGTTTATATAGTAATATTATAACATATTTTTTAACAAAAGTCAACTAATAAACACTAAATCCCTAAAGTATCCACAAACACTCTAAATAACACTCAATCATACAGTCCTTATTGTGTTGCTCTACAATCGTGAAGTGGGTGACTTTTTAACCCCTTTATAGAAACACTGGCGACATGTGCAGATCACTGCGGGTCTCAGAAGACTTCTGCATCTCCGCAATCCCCCGCTGTAATATTATTCTTAATAATAACAAAGACTTATAGCACCTCTCCTTATGCCTACATAGTCTCCTGCTTCAAGGGTGTCTTTAGAGAGGCTCTGGTATTTTATATTGTATTTTTCTTATTTTTCCTCTGCTGTATCTGACTGGGTACTGTAACAATTACTAAGCAGCTACCCTCCCCCCGGTGGGTCATCGAAGGCCGCCCCTGTCGCTCAAGTGTTACCGGAGTGTTACCGTGTTACCTTTCGTAACGTGTTACCGCACCAATGTAGTGCGCCAGTGATATGCCTGTGATATGCCGTAGGCTTGCCAGTGATATGCCTGTGATATGCCGTAGACTCAGCAGGCATATGCTTGTGGTAGGTTGTGGAGTGATGAGTGAGTGGTGGAGTAGTACCCATATAAGCACTGAGCAGCTTTACCATATAGTAGAAGCGAGACAGCAATTGTGAATCAATTGTGGAATATAAAAAATAATTTAGAAAAGTGTTGACAAGTGATCGCGCCCTTGTTCAAATACACCTACACCAACAACAACACAAGAGGAAATAAGACAATGATCACACCAATTACAAAGCAGGAAATACTTGATTCAGTCTTGATCAATCAAAATGCCAAAGCATGGGCACTGGACAATCTGGACTACCTGAATAGACCCATGAAGCTTTTGGGAAGCAGTATCAAAGTCGAAAAGGGTGAAAAAGAAGGATATATAACTTGCATCTTGTATTTACAGCCTGCTGATAAGGTATCAGTAAAAACACTGTGTGCCGCTGCCGCTCTTTTTGGCTGTAAAGAGTCTTGCCTGATCTCATCCGGTCAATTGGGAATGACAGTAGGACAGAATGCAGCAACAAAAAGAACAATTTTGTTTCTGCTACGCCCTGATGAATTCAAGGCGCAATTGCATAGTGAAATTCAGGCATTGCAGAGAAAGCATGGCGATAAACTGGCAATCCGTCTTAACGGGACCAGTGATATAGACTGGCATGATGTGATTGCAGCTAATCCTGAAACCCGTTTTTACGACTACACCAAAATTCTTGCGAGAGTACAGAAAAACAAATTACCAAATTATGACCTTACCTTTTCCGGGTCCGCATACACTGATAAATCACTAGCAATTACAGCTAGGGCAATCAAATCTCAATTCAGAACAGTAATCGCTTTCAACACTAAGGGATTGCAGGGTGAAGAGACAATCCCGAATGGATTGCTGGATTTTGATGATACTGATTTGCGTTTTCTTGATCCGGCAAACTCTGTTGGTGCATTGAAAAGGAAAGGATCAAGCAGGCAGGAAAGGGAATCCGAGAATGGCAAAGCTTCATTTTTCTTTAACCGTCAATCCTACAACAAACTGAATCAGATAATTGCAATAGGATGATTGACAATCTACTGAGCACATGATCAAATAAATTTACATTCACAAAGAGGAAATAAGACAATGAATCACACAATTGAAAAAATCAGGAAAATACTGCGGTCTGAATACGGAAACCGGAATTACCGCATAACCAGTGATGGGGAAATCCATATTTACGGGACAATGCCACAGACAAATCAGATTGGCTGGTATCTATATGGTCATGTGTGTGATCAGGAGACAAACCGCAAATTGTCGGAAATAGCATAAGGGCGCATGCATGCGCGCCATTAAACAAATCAGAAAAATAGAGGAAAAGACAATGATTATTTTCAACTACGCCAGCAAAAAAGACTTGAAAGCCAATATCGGCAAACCATTGCGTTACATCGAAACCAGTCTATTCGGGCCTGAATATCGCTCTACTGGCACACTGACAGGCGCGAACCGTCCACATATCACAGGACAGGGCCGGGAATTCTTTGCCAATGTGACAATGGAAAACGGACTGATCAAGGGGGTGAAATAATGGTCACTTATGACGAAAATTCATGGCATTCTGACACTTTAGCAAGATTCCGCACACTAAGCAGGGATCAGCTAGAGTATATCAGACAAGATGCATACGATGCTGCTAGAGTAGGCGATTCTATCGGCAATCCGAAAGCCGGGCAGTACTGGGATGAGTACCACTATGCATGTATGGCGTTAAGGGAGCGTAAACAATGAGAACATATGGCAAAAGAAAAACAAACTGGCGCAAGGTGGCGGGCGAGGCATTGATTTTGATAGGCATCGGTGTCATATGGTCAATGCTATTTGTTTATGGATTATTCACAATTATTTAACGACTAAGGCCTATCCCTTCTGGGTATAGGGAAACGATTAGGAAAAAGACAATGAAAACAATCACTTTGACAGCAAAAGAAACAAAATTTTTAAATGCATATCTTGAAGCCGTTGATTTCACAGAAACGGGCGATACTGACCAGCCAGAAACCGGAACGGAACTTGATCCTGACTTTTTGCGCGAATCTATTATAGACTGCCTTGCCTTTTACAGCCGGATTCAATGCTTCCTGTCTGACGATAATATAGAACAGGCAGGTCATGATTTCTGGCTTACTCGCAATGGACATGGGACGGGTTTCTGGGATCGCCCAGAAGTATATGGTAGCTGGGAATCTGAAAAGTTTACGGCTATGGCTAAAGGTTTCGGGGAAGCACATGCAATATATGAGGAAGTATGTCTATGAATTTACAAGAGTTTTTCAAAAGCAGGTTGTATGACGGGTTGACAGATCACAGCGAAGTAAGGCCATCAGAGGCAGTCATTCAGGCACTGGCGCGACATTGTCTCGACAGACACCCTTGGGAGTTTCTGAGGCTCAGTATCGACACGCACGAAGCATCACATTTCGCTGGTGCGATTGTTGCCCGGATGATGCGACCAAGGGATGCTGAAGCAGATCAGGAAGTTTTAAGATGGCTGGACTTGCTGGTCAAACATGCTGCGAAGCGTGTGATTTTTGAGCATGAACATGAAATTGCAGCGTTAATAGAAGCCGATTTGAGGCCGATTGAGGACACCCTGTAGGTAGGTATTAGGTACATGGTTAAAAACGATTCTACGCGAAATTTGGAGGCAATAATGAGTAAATTCACTAAGCGTGATTGGCAAGAAAGGCATGAGATTATCGGAGTCGGACATCCGTTTTATATTATCGAAGACGATGTAGACCCTGAAGAAGGGTATACAGGCAGCACGTTGTACGGCTGTGATGGTGATGGTGGTAGGTTCATTGTTGTTGTGGACTGTTTTGGTGACATCACCAAATTTGAGTTGGTGAAATGTCAATTTATTGGTGAATGCGACTTCGGTATTGACACCTTGACAGACTGGCTGGCAACATTGAGTGAGCACGTTCTTGAAAAGGTAGGAGAAACAGCATGAGCTTACGGGACACGATCACTGATCAAAAAAGACAACAGCAACAGGAAGTGGCAGAACATGTTGCTGAGTACCTTAAAAAAGGAGGAATTGTGGAAGTGCTGCCACCCTGTGCATATAAAACACAGTTACTTTATATGAATGATGGTAGTCAGGACAAACTTTCCCACAACTGGAAGTTGAGGCGCATGGTGCCTGAGAAACCAAAACAAGCGAAGAGAGGCCGACTGGAAGCCTATAAGATTGTGGATGGTTCGATCAAGTCATTAGCAGCAGAGGCAGGGAGGAAGGCTTACCGGGAGATTTTGGATGCTGGCGGTGATCTGCTGTCAGCGAAAGCAGCCCGGAGGAAAACAGAAAGGGAAACACTAAAACAATTACTTGCAGAGCAGGCTGCGAAAGCTGATGCACTCTGTAATCACGCTGGTGACACGCTGAAGTGATAATTATTATTTATTATTAAAAATTTATCGTCAGAGAGTTGCCAGAACCACAACAGAGATGTTAGTGTTGTATAAAACTTGTTGTCAAGAGGAAAATTTTTATGTTAGAGTTGTTGTATGAAGAGGGAGGGAAAGAGATCATGGACGTTTATTGTGCTGCCAGAGCCGTCATGAACGGATCAGAAAGCATGGAAGGCGCAGCAGATAGGTATGGTGTCCCTGTTGCGCATGTAACAATGATGGTACGGGAGCTAGTTGAGATGGAGGGTTGTCATGTTAAGATGGCAGTGGCTGATTTTAAAAAATTGGAGGAACTATGGAAAAGATAGATTGCAAACAGATGTTGTACGAGGCTCTCAAGCCAGAGTCAATGAAACCGGAACCGCTACAGGACATCTACAGAAAGCAGGTGCTGAATTGGCAAGAAGCAGAAGCAGCACTTCAAGAACTGGTGGCTGAGTCTTTTGATGACGATGGCTGGAGGACGCACAGAATCCCGTATGCCGATGGTTTCTGGGTGGCTGCTGATATTCTGTCCGACAACAACCTACTGGAACTGTTGACGAATCATGGCAGTGCTGTTGACTGCCTGCTGGCTGATGCGTTGAGAGGCCGAAACCCAGTGGAGAATCTTGAGAAAATCCGAGAGTTATTGGGGGAACATCTGCTTGAATGCGCGGAGGAAGCGAACCGATGACATTTCAAAGAACACATCAACCATGTCCAGATCAGACTGGGTGCAGGTCATCCGATGCTGCTTCAGTCAATGAGGATGGCAGCATATGGTGCTTTAGCTGTCAGCAGTTGTTTCAGGGCGAAGCAATCCCTGATGAGGCTCAGAGGCCGACACCGAAGCCAGCGTTCAGTGCAGTTGAGAACTTGTTGATCACAGGCAGGTACTCTGGGGACAGTGCAAGAGGCATCACTGCCGACACTGCGAAACTATTTAAGTCCTTGAAAACAGAGGATAAAACCTACTACGCATATT